>ENA-OOKF01000012-OOKF01000012.1-human-skin-metagenome-genome-assembly--contig:-NODE-12-length-101510-cov-7.017190_pt1 | contig 101510 bp, 81 predicted proteins | sample MGYA00248881_ERZ501000 | MGnify/ENA primary metagenome ERZ501000 (study PRJEB25958, sample SAMN03398534) | human skin metagenome | study: EMG produced TPA metagenomics assembly of the Human Skin...
TGTTATCAAGAACACCTTTTATTTTAGACAATTCAGCTAAAATAGGGTGATTAAAATCTTTATTGACAAGTAAGCTATTGAATACATTTGTTTGAACAGTAGTAAAATTATTTTTAATATCAATAAGTTTAACAATTAAACCCTCATCAAATCTTTTCTTCTTACCAATATTTGCTTTAATTTCGCCATTTCGGTCATCAATTTCTGTCCAAAACAAAAAGCGATTACGATAGCTTTCATCATCTGTATCACTATCAAAAGGAATCGTTAAGTCAATATATAATAATGGGTCAAACCCACTTTGTCCTTCAATACTACCGCCATATAATGAAGTTAAAAGTGAGGTAGTTCTTTGTTGTCCGTCTAAGATATATTGATATTCTGTGCGAGTAAAATCTATATCGGTTATTTGATGCCCACCAATTTGTCTATGGTTTTGAAGTTTTAAATCGGTTTTCCAAATTAAAATACTACCTAAAGGATAGAATTTATAAATACTGTCCCAAAGTTTTTTAACGTTTTCCTGTTGCCAAACAACATCACGTTGAAAGGTTGGAATTTGGTAGTTTTTAGCTATTAATTCATCAAGATATGTCGTTAATCCTTTATTTGTTGGAAATATTCTATCTGTATAATTCATTATTTAATCTCTTTCATAGGTATTAAAAAAACAGTAAAAACCGAGCATTTATCATACTCGGCTTTTAAATATTAAACAATTATTTGGCAGAAATTACGCCACTTTACCTTTTAAGAAGTCTTGCGCGAATTTTTGCAACACGCCACCCGCTTTATAGGTATCCACTTCCGCTTGGGTATCAAGACGGCAGGTCACAGGCACTTCAAGCGGCTGAGAGCCTTCTTTATTAATCACCAACGTCAAATCACAACGTGGCGAGATGTCACCAATCACATCATACGTCTCAGTCCCATCTAGCCCTAGCGTGATACGCGTCGTCCCAGCTTTAAATTCAAGCGGCAGCACACCCATCCCGATGAGGTTGGTACGGTGAATCCGCTCAAAACCTTCCGCCACAATCGCTTCCACCCCTGCCAGACGCACACCTTTGGCAGCCCAGTCACGGCTAGAGCCTTGACCATAGTCCGCCCCAGCGATGATAATCAGCGGTTGCTTACGGTTCATGTAGGTCTCAATCGCTTCCCACATCCGCATCACTTGACCTTCAGGCTCAACACGAGCCAGTGAACCTTGCTTGGTACTGCCATCATCATTTTTCACCATTTCATTAAACAGTTTTGGATTGGCAAAGGTCGCACGTTGCGCGGTTAAATGGTCGCCGCGGTGAGTAGCATAGCTGTTAAAATCTTCTTCGGGTAAGCCCATTTTTGCCAAGTATTCGCCTGCCGCCGAGCTTGCTAAAATCGCATTGGACGGTGACAAGTGGTCGGTGGTGATATTGTCAGGCAGGATGGCGAGTGGACGCATACCTTTGAGGGTGCGCTCACCCGCTAGCGCGCCTTCCCAGTAAGGTGGACGGCGGATATAGGTTGACATGGGTCGCCAGTTATACAGTGGGCTGTCGGCTTTTTCGCTGCGGTCAAGGTTGAACATCGGGATATAGATTTGACGGAATTGTTCAGGTTTAACGTGTTTTGCCACAATCGCGTCAATCTCTTCATCCGATGGCCAAATGTCGATAAGGCGGATTTCTTTACCATCGGCAGTCGTGCCAAGTACGTCTTTTTCGATATCAAAACGAATCGTCCCTGCAATCGCATACGCCACGACTAACGGCGGGCTTGCTAAGAAGGCTTGTTTGGCATACGGGTGGATACGTCCGTCAAAGTTGCGGTTGCCTGACAACACCGCAGTGGCATACAGGTCACGGTCGATGATTTCTTGCTGAATCGCTGGATCTAACGCACCCGACATACCGTTACAAGTGGTACAGGCAAATGCCACGATACCAAAGCCGAGCTTTTCTAATTCTGGCAATAGATTAGCGTCTTGCAAGTACAGTTCAGCCACTTTTGAGCCAGGCGCGAATGATGATTTTACCCAAGGCTTACGGGTCAAGCCAAGTTCATTGGCTTTTTTGGCAAGTAATGCCGCTGCCACTACGTTACGAGGGTTTGAGGTGTTGGTACACGAGGTAATAGCCGCGATAATCACCGCCCCATCAGGCATTAAGCCATTCTCTGATTCAGGCACGGCTTCACCTTCGGCATGGGCAATGCCTTTGGCAGAAAGCTCAGAAGTCGATACGCGCGCATGGGGATTTGAAGGACCTGCCATGTTACGGGTGACGAGTGACAAATCAAACTCAAGTACACGCTCATACTCAGCAGTGGCTAGGTCAGATGACCAAAGCCCTGCGGTTTTGGCATAGTTTTCTACCAGTTCGACTTGTTTGTCTTCACGCCCTGTGAGGCGTAGATAATCGATGGTTTGCCCATCAATATAAAATAACCCTGCGGTTGCGCCATATTCTGGGGTCATGTTGGCGATGGTGGCACGGTCACCGATGGATAGGCTATCTGCGCCTTCACCGAAGAATTCCACATACGCACCGACCACGCGCTCTTTACGCAAAAACTCAGTGAGTGCAAGTACGATATCGGTGGCGGTAATGCCTGCTTGGCGTTTGCCTTTGAGGTGTACACCCACGATATCAGGCAGACGCATCATCGATGGGTGACCGAGCATCACGGTTTCTGCTTCCAGTCCACCGACACCCACCGAAATCACCCCCAGCGCATCCACGTGTGGGGTGTGGCTGTCTGTCCCCACGCAAGTATCTGGGTAGGCGACGCCATTTTGTACTTGGATCACAGGTGACATTTTCTCAAGGTTGATTTGGTGCATGATGCCGTTGCCTGCGGGAATCACATCCACATTTTCAAAGGCAGTCTTTGTCCAGTTGATAAAGTGAAAACGATCTTCGTTGCGGCGGTCTTCGATGGCGCGGTTTTTTTCAAATGCATCTGGGTCATAACCACCACATTCCACAGCAAGCGAGTGGTCAACAATCAGCTGAGTTTGCACCACAGGGTTGACCTTGCTTGGGTCGCCGCCTTGCTCAGCGATAGCGTCACGCAAGCCTGCCAAGTCCACAAGGGCAGTTTGACCCAAAATATCGTGACACACCACACGCGCAGGGTACCAAGGAAAATCTAACGTACGCTCACGGTTGATGAGCTGTTTGAGTGCAGCGGTCAGTTCGTTTGGGTCGCTGACTTTACGCACCAGTTGCTCAGCTAAAATACGCGAGGTGTAGGGGAGTTTGTCATACGCGTCTGGGGTGATATCATTCACCGCTTGGCGGGTATCGTAGTATTCCAAATCAGAATTGGGTAGGGGCTTGCGGTATTGGCTTGTCATTTGGCTTAACCTTAAAATTAATAATCCATTAGAAAAAAGCCCTTCAAATCAATGGGTAGGCTGACCTGAAAGGCTTTTTATACGATTAAAACGCTAATTATTGACGCTCATCCAGTGGTACAAATTTTTGGTCATCAGGGCCTGTATAATTGGCACTAGGACGGATGATTTTGCCATCGGCACGTTGTTCAAGCACGTGCGCTGACCAACCTGCGGTACGCGCAATCACAAATAATGGGGTAAACATCGCCGTCGGCACGCCCATTTTGTGGTAGCTGACCGCTGAGAACCAGTCAAGATTTGGAAACATTTTTTTGTTGTCCCACATCACGGTTTCTAGGCGTTCTGCTACATCAAATAGGGTCATGTCGCCCGTTTCTTTGGATAAGTTGCGAGCCACTTCTTTGATGACCACGTTGCGTGGGTCGCTCACGGTGTACACAGGGTGACCAAAGCCAATGATAACTTCTTTTTTCTCAAGACGTTCAAGGATGTCTTTTTCTGCGTCGTCGGCATTGCGGTAGCGTTTTTGGATGTCATACGCCACTTCATTGGCGCCGCCATGTTTTGGACCTTTTAACGCACCGATTGCGCCTGAGATGGCGGAGTACATATCCGAGCCAGTCCCTGTGATCACGCGGCTGGTAAAGGTTGATGCATTGAACTCATGCTCAGCGTACAAAATAAGCGAGATGTGCATGGCTTTGATATGCGATTCACTGGGGGCTTCACCCTGTAGTAGCTCAAGGAAGTGACCGCCAATGCTGTCTTGGTCGCTCTCAAGGCTGATGACTTTGCCATTGTGGCTGTAGTGGTACCAGTACAACAGCATAGAACCCAATGAGGCGATAAGCTTGTCGGCGATATCACGGGCTTCTGAGGTAGGTTGGCTTTCACGCTCAGGCAAGGTGCAGCCCAGTGCCGATACGCCAGTACGCATCACATCCATCGGGTGAGCGTGGGCAGGCAAGGCTTCTAACACCGCCAGTACATTGACGGGCAAGTTACGCAGGGTTTTGAGTTTTTTCTTGTACGCCGCTAGCTCATGACGGTTTGGCAAATGACCATGAATCAGTAGGTGCGCAACTTCTTCAAACTCGCTGTCCTTTGCCAAATCCAAAATATCATAGCCACGATAGCTTAAGTCATTGCCTGTACGACCTACGGTACATAGGGCAGTGTTACCGGCGGGTACCCCTGATAGGGCAACGCTTTTTTTGGGTTTTGGCTTATTGTCAGTCGCATCTGTCACTGGGGTGTCTTTTGACATGGTAAAACTCCTTTTTAGCTTTATTCAGTGTTTGGCATTCAGTGTTTAGCCTTAAGTGTTTGGCATTAATTATTCAGCATAGTTCGCCAATTATTTTTTTGATTTAAATAAGGCGTCCAATTTTTGCTCATATGAGTGGTAATTTAAGAAATCATACAATTCCATGCGGGTTTGCATGGTGTCGACCACGGAGGTTTGTACGCCTTCATCTTTTAAGGCTTGGTAGACATTGAGGGCGGCTTTATTCATCGCACGAAACGCAGATAATGGATAAAGTACCATGTCAACGCCCACGTCAAACAGCTCTTTGGTGCTGTAAAGGTCGGTTTGCCCAAATTCAGTCATATTGGCAAGGACAGGAATGTCTAACACGTCGGTAAATTTGCGGTACATGGCGATATCGGTCAATGCTTCAGCAAAAATCATGTCTGCGCCTGCTTCTTGAAACGCCACCGCACGTTCAACCGCAGCATCCAAACCTTCCACTGATAGCGCATCGGTTCGTGCCATCACCACAAAATCTGGGTCAACTTTGGCGTCTAGGGCAGCTTTTAGGCGGTCAACCATTTCAGCGGTTGAGACGATTTCTTTGTTGGGGCGATGACCACAGCGTTTTTGCGCCACTTGGTCTTCGATATGGACCGCGGCAACACCTGCTTTTTCCATCTGTTTGATGGTTTGGGCGATGTTAAATGCGCCACCCCAACCGGTGTCGATGTCAACCAATAATGGCGTGTCAACCGCATTGGTGATACGGGTAGCATCGGTCAATACATCGTTAAGGCTCGTCATACCGAGGTCGGGCAAACCAAATGAGGCGTTGGCAACACCGCCACCTGAGAGATAAATCGCTTTATGACCGACCTGGCTTGCCATCATGGCAGTGTAGGCATTGATAGTGCCAACGATTTGAAGGGGACGACCTTCGGCTTTTTCAGACTCGATGGCGTCACGGAATTTGCGACCTGCAGAGATAGGTGCCATGTTGCTTCCTTTTTACATGATTGAAGGGGAAAATAGCAAAGTTAGGGTTAATCAGCCCTGCTTTAGGTTTTGGGCAGGTTATTTGCTGCTTTGTCTTAGTATACGCACAAAAAAACTAGCTGTCAGTACGTAATTTTTAAAAAATAAGTTAAGTAAAAATAACATTATGTGAAAAATGAATAGTAAACTTCTATTTTTACATAATTAGTCGCTATAACTTTTAAAAGGTGAATATTTTGCGCAAAGTATGAAGCGTTTATTTACATTTATTTACAATAAATAGGCGCTCGTTGCTACATTCTTCTAAAATAAGTTTAGCAAACTAGGCATGATATACGGATTAAAATTTGAGGAATTACTTATGGCACAATCAACGTTACCGAGTCATATCAAACAACTGGTCGATAAAAAAAACTACGTCATCGCCATCAAAACCCACGCACAAGAGCAGGGGATTAGCTTAGATGAGGCAAAACAACAAATTGATGCGTATGAAAACCAAGCGTTAGCAGCAAAAACCCAAACGCCGTCTACTGCCCATCCTGCGCTATCAGCAAAGACTAAAGAGCAAGGCTTTAGCACATTGACACAAGGATTAGATAATCATCTTAAACAAGAAAATATCACCCTACCGTTATTGCCAAGATGGGTGAAACGCGTGAGTGTGATTATCTTGGTCATCCTGATAATAGGTTGGTTGTTTTATCGATTGTTTAAATAATTAATTGTTCAAATAATTGTGGGTTTAGATGATAAGCGCTGCAATAAAAAAAGCGTATGACGATTCAATACGCTTTTTTAATGAAATGCTCGTGTTGTTGGACTGCAATCAATTGCCGATTTGCATATATTTTTGGAAGTTTTCGGCATAGTCGTCAATATTGTCAGACAACATACGCTCAAAGTTTTTGCTAAAGTGCTCAATGATGTCTTGCTTTTCTTTGGCGTAGTCACTGCCTTTGACAAAACCCGTTGCCGCTGTCCATGCGCTAAAACGTGCCACCGCATACAGCATGGAGGCATTGATTTTACCTGCGTGTATATCATCGGTGCGAAGGGTATTGGCAAGCTGGATAAACTCATCAGCGCGCTCATAAAACGCATTCATTTCTTCGGTGATTTGGTTGGTGTTTTCGCTCATAATTTTTCTCTACAATTTTCTACCATCAATTAAACGTTAAAAAGGTGCGTAAAACGCACCCTACAAATCTTGTATTTCGTCAATAAAATTATAAACCTGCGTCTGCTCTAAGTAGTGCTGCGCGGTCAGTACGCTCCCAAGTAAAAGCGGTTTCAGTGCCTTGGCGACCAAAGTGACCATAGCTCGCCGTTTGCTCATACATGGGTTGGAGTAAGTTAAGCATACGCGTGATACCATACGGACGTAAATCAAAATGCTGGCGGATAAAATCGACAATCTTGTCATCGCTGATTTTGCCCGTGCCAAAAGTGTTGACAGAGATAGAGGTTGGCTCTGCCACCCCAATGGCATAACTTACTTGAATTTCACAGCGCTCCGCCAGTCCTGCCGCTACGATATTTTTGGCAACATAACGTCCCGCATAGGCTGCACTGCGGTCAACTTTTGATGGATCTTTACCTGAGAACGCACCGCCGCCGTGACGCGCCATACCGCCATACGTGTCTACAATGATTTTACGACCCGTCAAACCCGCATCCCCCACAGGACCACCAATCACAAATAACCCCGTTGGGTTAATATGATACTTCGTGTCCTTGTGCAGCATCGCGGCTGGAATGACAGGCTTGATGATTTCTTCCATGACCGCTTCATGCAAGTCTTTTTGCGAGATACTTGGATCGTGTTGGGTGGATAGTACTAGCGCATCAATAAACGCAGGTTTGTCGCCATCATAGCGTACGGTGACTTGCGCTTTGGCATCGGGACGCAGCCACGCTAATGTGCCGTCTTTACGCAATTGAGCTTGCTTTTCCATCAAACGATGGGAAAACTGAATAGGGGCAGGCATCAACACATCCGTCTCATGGGTGGCATAACCAAACATCAAACCTTGGTCACCGGCACCTTGCTCTTCAGGGCGCGAGCGGTCAACACCTTGGGCGATTTCTGGAGATTGTTTGCCAAGCATATTGATAACCGCACAGGTTGCGCCATCAAAGCCTAATTCTGAGCTATTGTAGCCAACGCGCAGAACGGTATCACGCACGATTTTTTCAAAATCAACATTGGCGGTGGTAGAAATTTCACCCGCTAGCACCACGCCGCCTGTTTTGGTCAAGGTTTCGCACGCCACACGCGCATGGATGTCTTGCTCAAGGATGGCGTCAAGGATAGCATCAGAGATTTGGTCAGCGAGTTTGTCTGGGTGACCTTCACTGACGGATTCAGAAGTAAACAATTGATATTCACGCATATAATTTTCTCAGTATAGAAAGTTGTAGAAAATTAATCGCTTTGCAAACCTATCTCTATTTTACATTTTAAAACGAGAACAAAGCAAAAATAGAAAGTCACGGACTGCGATACAGCACGAGCAAGTTTGCAAAATGATTAACGAAAAAATGATTAATATGACTAATAGCAAAATGACTCATATAAGTCACTGTCGCTACAGTGGAAAAAGTCAGGGGATATTATAAGGGATTTTGCCAAATTAACCTAATGCTTTTAAATGCCTAACTGGAATAGGCTAATGGGGTAATTTTAACAAGTTTGATGATGGCCGGTTTGTTAATGGGTGGGCTTTTTTGATATAACCAGTTATTGATACAATATTTCGCGTTATTCTGCTTTAACTTCTCACCCATCAACCCCATTATTTACCCATCTGTGACTACGATAAAGACAATAAAATGCGACCACCTCAATCTTCCCGCTCCGAACGTGAACTTAGCCAACTTGCCCGCCAAATCCAAGATGATGCCCAAATCACCGGTGTCAATGCCAGTGGCACCCAAATCTCAAGTAAACCTTTTGAGATGGTGACCGAATTTGAACCATCAGGCGACCAACCGCAAGCGATTGCCAAATTGGTTGACGGTGTCGACAAAGGCATGCACGGTCAGCTGCTCTTGGGGGTGACAGGCTCTGGTAAAACCTACACCATGGCGAAAGTGATTGCCCAATGCCAGCGTCCCACCATTATCATGGCACACAACAAAACCCTTGCCGCCCAGCTATATGGCGAGTTTAAGGCGTTCTTTCCCCACAATGCTGTGGAGTATTTTGTCAGTTATTACGACTATTATCAGCCTGAAGCATATGTGCCTGCCAGCGATACCTTTATCGAAAAAGACAGCGCCATTAACGACCATATTGACCAAATGCGACTGTCCGCCACGCGTGCGCTACTCGAACGTCGTGATGCCATTATCATTGCATCGGTGTCTTGTATCTATGGTCTCGGTGACCCAGAAAGCTACCTAAAAATGCTCCTTCACATCGTAGTGGGCGACAGAATCGACCGCACTGCCATGCTTAAACGCTTGGTGGAGCTGCAATATACGCGTAACGAGCTTGACTTTGGGCGAGGTACTTACCGTTTGCGTGGCGAAGTGCTGGATATTTACCCCGCTGAGTCTGAACAGCTTGCGGTGCGTATCAGTATGTTTGATGATGAAGTGGAAAAAATCACTTGGTTTGACCCGTTGACAGGTAAGAACGTGCGCAGTGTGCCACGCATTACCATCTATCCAAAATCACACTACGTCACCCCACGAGACAAGTTAGAAAGAGCCAGTGGCACTATCAAAGCCGAGCTTGAACAACGCCTTGAGTATTTTCGAGCGCATGACAAACTGATTGAAGCACAGCGTATCAAAGAACGTACCACTTATGATTTGGAAATGATTCAACAGCTTGGCTACTGTAACGGCATTGAGAACTATTCGCGCCATTTATCGGGACGTCCTGCGGGTGAAGCACCGCCGACGTTATTTGACTATATTCCGCCCGATGCCTTGTTATTTATTGATGAAAGCCATGTAACCGTGCCACAAGTCGGCGCGATGTATAAAGGCGATAGAAGTCGTAAAGAAACTTTGGTCAATTATGGCTTTCGCCTGCCATCTGCGATGGATAACCGCCCGCTGATGTTTGAAGAATGGGAGCGTATTACCCCTGCGACCATTTTTGTGTCGGCGACCCCTGCCCAATACGAGCTTGAGCATAGCGAGCAGGTCGTAGAGCAAGTGGTACGTCCGACAGGTCTAGTGGATCCACAGCTTGAGATTCGCCCTGTCTTGACCCAAGTTGATGATGTGCTATCAGAAATCAACATTCGTAAAGCCAAAGATGAGCGAGTGCTGATTACCACGCTCACCAAACGCATGGCAGAAGATTTGACCGGTTATCTAAAAGAGTACAACATCAAAGTCGCTTATTTGCACTCGGATATTGACACGGTGGAGCGGATGAAAATCATCCACGAACTGCGGACAGGCGTGCATGATGTGCTGGTTGGTATCAACCTGTTGCGTGAGGGGTTGGATATGCCTGAGGTGAGCTTGGTGGCGATTTTTGATGCGGATAAAGAAGGCTTTTTACGCTCGGAGCGTTCGCTCATTCAGACCATCGGTCGTGCCGCGCGCCATGTCAATGGTAAGGCGATTTTGTACGCTGACAGCATTACCCCAAGTATGCAAAAGGCGATTGAAGAAACCGAGCGTCGCCGTGCCAAACAGATGGCGTATAACGAAGAACATGGTATCACGCCGACATCCGCTCGCCGTCAGATTACCGATAAAATCGACACAGGCGAGGCAGAAGCCCCGAATGATAACCAAGCGATTGCAGTCACCCATGCGTTCCCCGATGTGGATATTTCGATTTTGCGTTCGCCTGATTTGCTGGCCAAAGAGATTGCACGGTTAGAAAAAGAAATGAAAGCCTTGTCGCGTGATTTGAAGTTTGAGGAAGCGGCAAAAGTGCGCGATAAAGTGGTAGGCCTAAGAGAGTTTGTGTTGCAATGATGGTGGACGATGGATGTTAAATGAGGTTTTACCCTAAGAAAAGCAACAGCTTTTCTTGGGGCAAGTTTAAGCTGTCATCCAACTTTTTACATTAAACATCCTCATTATCCTTGCTAAGTTTTTGTTTTAACGGACTAACAAAATAAAAAATCCCTACCATAAACACACTAATCAATACCGCAATCTCAAGCCGCCCCATTGCCACTGCCACGCCCACACAGCCTGCCGACCAAATCGCCGCCGCTGTCGACGTTCCTTCAATCATGCCATCTTTTTTGAGAATTGCGCCGCCGCCGATAAAGCCAATCCCCGTTACCACGCCGCTTACGATGCGCCCCATCGCACTGGGGTCATCTCCTTGCACTTCGAACGCAAGCAGCGCGAAACTACAGCTTGCTAGGCTTACAAGCGGAAAAGTGCGCAGCCCAATGTTTTGTCGACTGTTCTCACGATTGTAGCCTACAGGTAATACCAACACAAATGCTATCACCATTTGAAACATGTGAACTACCATCAATTTCCAATCTAAATCAAATAAATTACCTACAAAATTATCCATCATGTCACCCACAAATGAGTCAAGAAGAGTTGAAATTTTATCCGATAAAAATAAAAAAAATAGCATGAAAATATAATAAAGTCATTATGGTTTGTGACCAAAAAACGTCATTAATTATGGCATAATAGCCACATTGAATGAGAATAATTTTTAACAACACATTGCGAGATAAAGAAATATATGACCAACGTCACCGAAACCAACCAAACCGAAAACCCACAGTTATTAAACACCGAAATGCCTGATGTACCCGCTAATCTACCCACACCAGACCCCAGTTTAAATAGTCATCAATTAAATAGTAACCAATTAAATACTAACCAGCCGCAAAAAATCTATCTAAAAGACTACACGCCGCCAGTTTTTAGTGTCAATCACATTGACCTTAACATTGAGTTGTTTGACCGCGCTGATAAAAAGCATGCAACCGTCACCGCCAATCTTGACATGACAAGAAACACGGCAGGCGATTTGGTACTCTTTGGGCGAGAATTACAACTTGAATCAATTACCTTAAACGGCAAAACTTTAAGCGAAAGCGACTACCAACTGGACCAAGAAAGCCTAACGATTGTTAACGCGCCAGACACTTGTCAGATTACCACGGTTGTCACCATCGTGCCGCAAACCAATACCAGTCTTGAAGGTTTATACCAAGCCGGGGAAGGGGCGGACAAAATGTTCTGTACCCAATGCGAGCCAGAAGGGTTTCGTAAAATTACCTTTTATCCGGACCGTCCCGATGTGCTTGCTACCTTCACCACACGCATTGAAGCCGATAAAACTTACCCAACGCTGCTTGCCAATGGTAATTTAATCGACCAAGGCGAGCTTGCGGGCGACCGTCATTTTGCGGTGTGGCAAGACCCCACCAAAAAACCGAGTTATCTATTCGCTTGCGTGATGGCAGATTTGGACGTATTGACCGATCAGTATGTCACCAGTGAAGGGCGTGAGGTGCTGCTTGAATTATACGCCAAGCATGAAAACATCGAGCAGTGCCATGTCGGCATGCAAGCGTTAAAAGACTCAATGAAATGGGATGAAGACAACTACGGACGGGCGTATGACCTTGACCGCTATATGATTGTGGCGGTTAGCCAGTTTAATATGGGCGCGATGGAAAACAAGGGATTAAATATCTTTAATACCGCTTGCGTCCTATCTAGCCCAGAGACTACCACCGATCGCCGTAATTTTAATGTCAAAGCGGTGATTGCCCATGAATACTTCCATAACTGGACGGGCAACCGTATCACCTGCCGTGACTGGTTTCAGCTGTGCCTAAAAGAAGGCTTTACCGTATTTCGTGACCAGTCTTTTTCCGAAAGTCTGCATTCCCCTGCGGTACAGCGGATTGATGATGTGGCAACATTGCGAGCGGCGCAGTTTCCTGAAGATGCCAGCCCATTGGCGCACCCACCGCGCCCTGACCATTTTGTCGAGATTAATAATTTCTATACCGCCACAGTGTACGAGAAAGGCGCAGAAATCGTACGCATGATTGCCAATACGCTTGGCAAAGAAAAATTCCGCCAAGGCACGGACGAATATTTTCGCCGTTATGACGGGCAAGCGGTCACGGTAGAAGACTTGTTATCTGCACTGAGCGTTGCAGACCCAAGTATTGAAACATTTATTGATTGGTACACCCAGCCAGGCACGCCAACCTTATCAGGGCATTTTGAAAAAACAGCTGACAAGCTTATCTTGACGCTAAGCCAACACACGCGCCCAGTGGCAGGCTATCCTGCACCAAAACCTTTGCCGATTCCTATCAAAATGGCGATTTTTAACCGTGCCACTGGACAACTGGTACACGAAGATTTGGTGTTACTGCGCGATGAGCGTCAGACATTTAACTTTGACGGTTTGTTTACCACAGCGGATTTTGACCCTGTGGTGTCATTGCTTCGTGATTTTTCCGCGCCTGTTCAGCTCAATTTTGAGTATAGCAATGATGATTTGGCGTTTTTGATGCAGTATGAGACCAATGGCTTTAACCGTTGGCAAGCGGCACAGTTGTTGGTCAATCGTATTTTATTGCAAAATGCCGATACCGATGCCTATATCACGGCATTAAAAGCCAGTCTGCCAGCGCTATCAGAAACCGATCCTATGCTAGCGGCGCGGTTACTAGATATGCCAAGCGAGCGAGAGCTGGGCAGTGCGATTCAGACCGACTATGACCCTAGCCAAGTTCGTGCCCGTCATCAAGCGGTCAAAAAAGCCGTGGCGGTAGAGCTTAAAGACATTTGGCAAAGTGCGTATGCCAAACTGCCGATTACCACGTATGAAGATACAGCCGAAGCCATGGGCGTGCGGGCGTGGCGAAATGTGGTGCTGGATATGGCGTTATTGGCAGGCGTGAGTGATGCCAAACATTGGGCGATTACCCAGTACCAACAAGCGTCTTGTATGACCGAGCGTTTAGGCGCGTTAAATGCGGCGGTGGAGCATGGTTTGCCCCAAAAAGCCGAATGGCTGGCCGATTTTTACCAACGCTTTCATCATGATGCATTGGTGATGGATTTATGGTTTAGTGTCCAAGCCAATGACAGTCAGGCGAGCGTTGCCGATATTTTTGCGTTAACCTCACACCAAGACTTTGACATCAATACCCCAAACCGGGTGCGGGCAGTGCTCGGCGGATTGCTTGCGCAGCCTACCAAAATTTGGACACAGCAGGGCGTTGAGCAGTATTTGAGCATGATGCAAGATTTGGATAAACGTAACCCACTGTTGGCGTCACGTTTGATTCAAGGTTTATCAAATTGGAATGCCTTGGTAGCAGACAAAAAGTCAATGGTTAACCAGGCTTTGATATTAAGCCAAGCTAATATGTCATCCAAAAATGTGAAGGAAACCTTGCAAAGTATGCTCAATAATCTTTAAAATGCAAGCTTAAACGCTGACAAGTCGTGTCAATAAAATCAAGGGGTAACGCAAAATGTCACAATCTGACCGACAACAGATTATATTTTGCTTTATCCTAGCGAGTACCGCGCTTGCCGTGGCAATGGGAATCGGGCGATTTGCTTTTACACCGATTTTGCCTTTGATGATACAAGAAGGCACGGTGCATCTTGCGCAAACGGCGTGGTTATCAAGCAGCAACTATATTGGCTATTTGGTCGGTGCACTGTCACTGCTTAAAAGTAAGCGACATCCGCTTTTTGTCATGTTAGGTCTCAGCTTGGTGACGCTTACCACTTGGCTGGCTTCGCTAAGCAGCTTTGGCTGGTTGCTAGTGCTACGCTTTTTGGCGGGTGTGGCAAGCGCTTGGGTGCTGGTATCTATCAGTGCGTTTGCAATCAATTGGTTAAAATCAAGACAGGTAGCCAGCAGTGGCTTGATTTATACGGGTGTGGGTATTGGTATCACCCTCACAGGATTGATTTGTAGCTATTTTATTTTTCAATCAGCGACGGTGACTATCGCGGCTCAGTCATCATTGAGTCCATTATCGAGTCGATTATGGCAGTATCTAGGCGTGATTGCACTGCTCGCCACTCTGCTTGTCACCTTTCTGCTGGCGAAAATCAACTCGCAGTTTGCCTCAACAGCTGCTGCCTCAACAGCCGCTGCCGAAACCTCCCTTACCAAAGCTACCCATACCAATCCTACCGCTAGCATAACACCTGCCAAGCTAAAATTAGCGAATGTATTAACCGCCTACGGCTTATTTGGGTTTGGCTATATTTTACCTGCGACTTTTTTGCCACAAATCGCCAAGCAATGGTTATCGGGGCAAAGTTATTTGCTGATTTGGCCATTTTTTGGGTTGGCGGCGGCTTTGTCGGTAGTATTGTCTCAGGGATTACAGCGCCGTTATAACAACTTTTCTTTGCTCGGCGTTTGGCGAGTGTCGCAAATTATCATGGCGGTTGGCACGTTATTGCCTGCGCTTTGGCAGTCGTTGGCAGGTTTGATGTTGTCATCGCTGATGGTGGGCGGCACCTTTATGGTGGTGACGATGGCAGGGCTACAAGTGGCAGCAAGCCAAGTCACGCACTATCCTAAATACAATTTAAGTGCGCTGATGACTGCAAGTTTTGCGTTTGGGCAGCTTATCGGACCCTTAACCGCGCTAGTTGCAACAGGCAAAAATATTTGGCTGGCGTTGTTACCCGTCTCTGCCATCGTTTTGCTTATTGGGGTAGCGCTACTTTGGCGACTATATCAACATCAACAATCATCAAATCATGTTTAAATCACTTTTAACGGGGCAACCATGAGTAATCAAACTGTGAGTAATCAAACCATTGAGCTTTTACAAAATCATCGGGTGTATCGAGAATTTGACAGTAGCGCCACCGTGCCAGATTCGCAATTAAATGACATCATCAAATGCGCCCAGCAAGCGCCAAGTTGGCAAAACGGACAGCACTACAGCATTATCAACATCAGTGATAAAGCGTTACGTCAAAAAATTGTCGATTTGCAACCGCGCAACCCTCAGATTGCCCAATGTAGTGTATTTTTGGTATTTGTGATGGATGGCTATCGCTCCTATTTGAGCAGTCAAGCGTATGATGGCAGCTTTGAGGGTTTTAAGGATAGTGATACATTGATTACGCTGGCTACCGATACGGCATTGGCGGCGCAAAATGCCACGGTGGCGGCAGAGAGTTTGGGTTATGCCACCTGTCCGATTGGCGGTTTGCGTATGATTGCCAATGACTTAATCGAACTGCTTCAGCTACCAAAATATACCTATCCAATTTTTGGCTTATGTATCGGTAAACCTAGCGTGGAAATGCGCCTAAAACCGCGTTTACCAAAATCTGCGGTGTATTTTGACAATCAGTATCAAGTTGACGCGCTACCACAAATGCTCGCCGATTATGAGCAAACCATTTTGGCGTTTAATGAAGCGCGTGAGCGTAAGCCATACCGTCAAAAATTTGCCGATTACTACAGTCAACCGTATGTCGCTGCTGCAGAAGATTGGCTCAAAGCGCAGGGTTTTTTGACAAAACAAAAATAACGTGTAAAATTCGCGCAGTTGACAGATGAGAGCAAAATTATGGCAAATTCGCAAAGACAACCAACCCATCAAAATACCGGCAATGATAGCGGCTGGTTCCCAAAATGGCAGCCTTACGATGGGCATTTAGATCATCATCCTGTGCGTATCCACGAGTACTTACCTGCTGATAAAAGTCTGCTACTTGGGCTGCAACATGCGTTTGCGATGTTTGGGGCAACGGTGCTTGCGCCGTTATTGATGGGATTTGATGCCAACCTTGCGATTTTGATGGCGGGGCTTAGTACGGTGCTGTTTTTCTTTTTAACGGGTGGGCGAGTACCCAGTTATTTAGGGTCAAGTTTTGCGTTTATCGCGCCTGTCATCACGGCAACGGCTTATACAGGGTCAGGCTTTAACGGTAATTTATCCGTGGCGCTTGGTGGTATTTTTGTCTGTGGTATTTTTTATGCCATGGTCGGATTACTGGTGATGAAAACAGGGGTTGGCTGGATTGAGAAACTCATGCCGCCTGTGGTAACCGGTGCGATTGTGATGATTATCGGGCTAAATTTGGCGCCAGTCACTATCAAAGGCGTGTCGGGCAACCAGTTTGATAGTTGGGTTGCGTTGATGACGGTGCTGTGTATCAGTGCGGTCGCTGTGTTTAGCCGCGGTATGCTACGTCGTTTGTTGCTACTGATTGGATTGCTATTGGCGTATATGGCATATTTTGTGCTCACCAATGTGCTTGGGTATGGCAAGCCGATTGATTTTACCCCAGTTGCCCAAGCAGCTTGGGTTGGATTACCGAATTTTTATCATCCGACATTTGATATCAACGCAATAATTTTGATTGCCCCGGTTGCCTTTATTTTAATCGCCGAAAATTTAGGACATATCAAAGCGGTAGAAGCCATGACAGGACAAGCGGTATCGCCCTATATGGGACGGGCGTTTTTCGCTGATGGTCTATGTACGGCGATGTCATCGAGTATGGGCGGTACGGGCGTGACAACCTATGCGGAAAATATCGGCGTGATGGCAGTGACCAAAGTGTATTCGACTACGGTTTTTGTGGTGGCAGGCTTGATTGCTGTGCTACTGGGGCTGTCACCAAAATTTGGCGCGATTATCCATACTATCCCAGCGCCATTATTGGGCGGTGCCTCCATCGTGGTGTTTGGGCTTATCACGGTAGCAGGGGTCAAAATTTGGCTGGATAATCACATTGATTTTAGCAAAAATGCTAATTTAATCATTGCTGCAGTGACCGTCATTATGGGCGCTGGGGATTTTAGCTTACATATTGGACAATTTAATTTGGGCGGTATCGGTACAGCGACAGTGGTCGCCATCGTGTTAAATTTACTGTTTAGCCGCAGTGAAAAAGCCAAATTGACGGTTTTAAAATAAACTAAAAAACGCGTTACTTTGGGTAGGGCGTTGTTGCTTGATAAGCTGTTTGATAAGCTGTTTGATAAGCTCTTTGCCAAAAAGAAAAATATGTCACCAAAAATGGACGAAAAAGGATGTCGCATGAGCGAAAACAATGTAGCAAAACCCAAGGGATTGAGCGCAACCAGTTATTTGTTTGTACCCGCCATCAATATTGAGCGGGTGGAAAAAGCCTTTGCCCGTGGCGCAGATACGGTGATAATTGACTTAGAAGATGCAGTCAGTGATAGTGTCAAAATGCAATCACGTGACAATGTGGTCAATTATCTAAGCGGCGCTGATGCCCAGCCTGTTTGGGTGCGTATCAATGCCGCGAGTAGCAACCACCAAGCAGGCGATATTGATTTGCTCAAATCTTTGCCAGCGTCCGCAATCAACAACGTGATTGGGGTAGTGCTACCCAAAGTCGAGCACGCCATAGAGATTGACCGTGTCCGTCATGTGCTCGCCAAACCCATGATTGCCTTGATTGAGACACCCAAAGGCATGGCAAATATACCCGACATCGCCGCTGCGGCAGGCTTGACTGCGCTCAGTTTTGGCTTTTTGGATATCTGTGAAAAATTGGGCGTGCGCGCAGACAGCGAGGCAGGGCAGATGGTTGCCAACCAAATCCGTTATCAGCTAAGCTTGCATAGTGCTATCAATGCGCTCACCCCACCGATTGAATGCGTGTACCCGCCTTTTAATGATGATGACGGTTTGACCCAGCGCGTTAATTGGTGGCGCGATTTGGGTTTTTCAGGGATGCTATGTATTCATCCCAACCAAGTCGCTATTGTCAATGCACTGGCTAGACCCAGCCAAGCACAGCTTGCCTTTGCCAAAAAAGTGGCTGACCATTATGCACAGACAGGGCTTGCGGCATTTGCCATGGATGGACAAATGGTCGATACGCCGGTGATTGTGCAAGCCCAAAAGCTGATTCAAACATACCAACCCTAAGCCTAATCAAACCATAACCCAACTTATAACAACACAAACCATAACAAGGCAAATCATAACAAGGTAAATTATGACAACACATAGTGAGCATAGTGACAGTAAACCCACCCTAGAGACGATACTCAATCATCGCTCGATTCGCAAATTCACCAATCAGCCAATAGATGCAGCAACGTTTGAGCAGCTTATCGAAGCGGGGATGGCAGGCTCATCATCGGGGTTTTTGCAGTCGGCAAGTATCATTCGAGTGACAGATGCAAAGCAGCGCTATGACATCCGCCGTATTTGCGCCGATGCCCAGCAAGCCAAAGACGGGGAAAAATACGGTCATCCCTATGTGGAGCAGTGTGCCGAGCTACTAATTTTTTGTATGGACAACCACCGCCACCAAACCCTTGTACCCAATGCGCAAATTGATTGGACTGAAGTCACCATTGTTGGGGCGGTTGATGCAGCCATTATGGCGCAAAATCTGCTACTAGCGGCTGAGAGCATGGGATTGGGTGGTGTGTATTTGGGCAGTATCCGCAATGATATCAGACGGATGGGCGACATACTCAAACTGCCACAAGGCGTGGTGCCGCTATTTGGCATGGCATTGGGTTATCCTGACCAAAATCCTGCCATGCGTCCACGTTTGCCAAAGGCATTGGTAGTTTCCACCAACCAATATGAACCCGCTGACAAATCCGCATTAGACCAGTATAACCAAACCGTTGCCGATTATTATACGACGCGTGGTCAAGCAGGGTCAGATTGGGTGCAAACCATTGAAAGTTATTTGGATAAACCCGTCCGTCCCGAGGTGCTGCCTTATCTTAACCAACAAGGCTATGCCAAAAAATAACCCAAAGCTCAATCAACAAATTTATCTAAAAAAATTTATGTAAAAAAAATTCTGTAAAAAAATTCTGATAAAAAAGGACGCCTAAGCGTCCTTTTTGATTTTTGATGAGCGAAAAAGGCTTATTTTAATAAATTTTTCAAGTTTTTGGCTTGCTGTGCTGCATTGCCCGTGTAAGTAGCAGGGGTCAAATCAGCCAAACGTTGACGCTCAGCTTCTGGTACGGCTGCCAGTTCATCGCCATTGACAAAGTTGACCATCATCTCACGTGTCATGGCTTGACCGCGGGTCAAGGCTTTTAGTTTCTCATAAGGTTTTTCAACATTGTAGCGACGCATCACGGTTTGGATTGGCTCCGCCAATACTTCTTGTGCAAGCGCTAGGTCTTCATTGAGACGATTGGCGTTAAGCTCTAATTTGCCAATACCTTTTAAGCAAGCGTCAAAGGCAATCAGACTTTGGGCAAAACCCACTCCCATATTGCGAAGGACCGTTGAGTCAGTCAAGTCGCGCTGCATACGAGAAATCGGCAGTTTTTCGCCCAAATGCGCCAACACCGCATTGGCAATACCCAGATTACCTTCTGAGTTTTCAAAGTCGATTGGGTTGACTTTGTGTGGCATGGTGGATGAGCCCACTTCGCCATCTTTGAGTTTTTGTTTGAAATAACCCAAGGAGATATACGTCCATACATCGCGGTTAAAATCAATCAAAATGGTATTGTAACGGCGCAGCGCGTCAAACAATTCGGCAATATAGTCGTGTGGCTCAATTTGGGTGGTATAGGGATTAAAGGTCAACCCAAGACTGGTGACAAAGTGCTCGGCATTTTTTGCCCAGTCAATCTGTGGGTAGGCTGACAGGTGCGCATTGTAGTTACCCACTGCACCATTGATTTTACCTAGCAATTCTACGTTATTAAATTGCTTGAGTTGGCGATGCAGACGGTATGCCACGTTTGCCATTTCTTTACCCAAAGTCGTTGGGCTCGCGGTTTGCCCATGCGTGCGTGACAGCATGGGTTGGTCGGCATGGGTTTCGGCGAGTGCGGCAATCTCATCAATGATTTTTTGCATCGATTGCGCCAGTACGTCACGACCAGATTTTAACATCAATGCGTGTGATAAGTTATTGATATCTTCAGAGGTACAGGCAAAATGGATAAATTCACCCGCGTCTTTTAGCGCATCGATATCGGCAATTTTTTCTTTTAAAAAGTATTCAACGGCTTTGACATCATGGTTGGTGGTGCGTTCGATGTCTTTGATACGCATCGCGTCTGCTTCGCTAAAATTGGCTACAATCGCGTCCAAGCGCTCATTGGTCGCTGCCGAAAAAGGCTGAATTTCATGAATATCGGCATGATTGGCAAGGCTCTGCAACCAGCGCACTTCCACCGTCACACGGGCATGAATCAAGCCAAATTCTGACAGGTAAGGACGTAAACTATCCACTTTACTGGCATAGCGACCATCAATAGGTGAAAGAGCGGTCAAAGTATTCATCAAATAATCCTAATCGGTTAAATAAAGGGTTAACGTAAAAGTGCCTGCATTATAGCAAACTATGACAACCTGGACTACCGCTAGCGTTGCTTGGCAAACAGCACAAGCCCAATAATCACCAACGCAATCCCCACAAAACTTAAGCCTGACGGCATCGGCGTGTGCAGCATTAAAATAAAAACCGATAACAACAGCCACATAAAAAAACAGCGAAAACTTGCTGACCAAAACCAATGTCCACCTTGTACACTCATCAATTGATACAGTACAAACGACGTGCTAAAAAAAGCCGACGCAATCAGCCCCCAAACAATCATTTTTCCCATCGGCTTGATATTTCCCTAAGTTGTGTTCTAACGATTTGGCAGCGGCTATTTGGCAGTGGTTATTTGGCAGCGGCTATTTGCCTTTGGCGTCTGCCCAAATGATTTTATGCAGTTGCAGTTGAAAACGCACTGGCAGCGCATCGGCAAGTATCCATTCTGCCAAGTCAGTGGCAAGGGTAGGTACATTGGCTTGACGTTCTTCCACATTAAACATTGGAGAAAACCATACTGTTGCGACTTTTTTATCCAGTTGGTAGTCTGCGAGGATTTGTTTTGACCAGTCATAATCGTCGCGATTCATAATGACAAATTTGATTTGGTCATGGGCAGTTAAGTAGGGGAGGTTTTGCCACAGATTTTTATCAGCTTCTTGAGAGCTTGGGGTTTTGATATCCATGACCTTAGAGACTGCCGTTGGCACCTCTGCCACGGACAGCGCGCCCGAAGTTTCAAGCGAAATCTCGTAGCCATGCGCCAGTAGCAAGTTCATCAAAGCGATTGCATTGGGCTGGGCTAAAGGTTCGCCACCTGTCAAACAAATACGCTGGCACGGAAAACTCTCACACACTGCCAAAATCCCTGCCAAACTCATGCGCTCGCCGCCGACAAAGGCATATTCGGTATCACAATACACGCAGCGCAGCGGGCAGCCCGTCAAGCGAATAAAAATCGTCGGTAATCCTGCAGTCAAGGCTTCACCTTGCAGCGAATAAAAAATTTCAGTGATTTTAAGTCCTGCTTCGGGGTCAGTGGTGGGAATGGCGGTATTGCGGATGGGTAGCGTTGAATTTGGCATAAATGTGATTAACTAATAAAAATTAGTGTTTATTTTATCAAATTTATGCCAATAAATCTTTGTGTTCAGCGGTTAAAGCAATTTCATTTCGGTTAACACGTCCACTGCAGCACGATAGGCTTCTTGTGCCGCTGGTGCGCCGCAGTAAGGTAGACTATGCAGTAGCACTTCTTGAATTTCTGCCACGCTTGCGCCATTATTAATCGCCCCGCGAATATGACCTTTTAGTTCTGTCGGGGATTTTTGCGCGATTAAAAAGGCAATGGTCACCAGTGAGCGGGTTTTACGGTCTATTCCTTTTCCATCAGTGCCGTCGCGTTGCCACGTCGAGCCCCAAGCGTGTTCGTTTATCCAGTCTTGTAGTGGGGCAGTAAATTCGGTGACTTGTGACATGGCACGCTCCACATGCGCTTCGCCCATGACTTGTTTGCGTACCGCAATGCCGTTGTCATACGGGGTGTTTTGTTGTGATGACATACTGTTTCCTTTAATAAGGGCTATAAAGATAAGCGCTATAAAATTTGCTGAAGGCTATAAAAAAAGCAAACCATGGCTGATTTGCTTTAAATAATTTACTGTTATCTTGACTAAAAATCTAGTCCATTCTGAGCAAATCATTAATCGAGGTTTTAGAGCGGGTTTGCGCGTCTACTTTTTTCACGATTACCGCACAGTATAGGCTGTGTGAGCCGTCTTTGCTTGGCAAACTGCCCGACACGACCACTGACCCTGCAGGAATACGACCGTAACTGATTTCGCCTGTTTCGCGGTCTAGGATTTTGGTTGATTGACCGATATACACGCCCATCGAAATCACCGAGCCTTCCTCAACAATCACACCTTCAACGATTTCTGAGCGCGCACCGATAAAGCAGTTGTCTTCAATGATGGTTGGGTTGGCTTGTAGCGGCTCAAGGACGCCGCCAATGCCGACACCGCCTGATAGATGCACGTTTTTACCGATTTGGGCGCATGACCCCACCGTGGCCCACGTATCGACCATCGTGCCTTCATCGACATAGGCGCCGATATTGACGTAAGATGGCATCAAGATAGCGCCTTTGGCAATGTATGAGCCTTTACGCGCGACGGCAGGTGGCACCACGCGCACGCCCGCTTTGGCAAATTGTTCATCGCCCCAATCTGAAAATTTGGTTTCGACTTTATCAAAGAACTGCAGGTCACGACCGCCATTCATGATGCGGTTGTCGTTCAGACGAAAGGATAATAATACCGCTTTTTTGACCCATTGGTTGACGATCCATTCACCGTCTTTTTTTTCTGCCACGCGCAAGGTACCCGCATCGAGCTGGGCGAGCACATCATTGACGGCGGCACGCACATCGTCGGTGGCATCATTGGGGTTGAGGTTGGCACGGTTTTCAAACGCATCTTCAATAATCTGTTGTAATGACATAATTTTTTCCTACAATCCAAAAAAAGGTAGGTCATTGTCGCTAATTTTATTTTGTTTGGCAAATATTAATACGTCATTTTGGCAAGTTTTCATGACTAGACAGCTTTGAGGTATTGTAAAATCACAGCAGGTATTAAAAGGCATGTGTTAAATAGCTTAAAAAGCATGGGTTAAATAGCCGTCATTAAATGAATCAGCGCAGGACCAAAAAATACCATAAATAACCCTGCCAATACCATCGTCAGACTGGCAATCACGCCTTCGCTTTCATGGCGCTGACTGGCTCTTGCAGTACCAAAACCATGTGATGCATTACCAAATGCCACGCCGTGGGCAAGATGAAAACGAATTTTTGACCATGCCAGTACCATATCGCCAATCACCATGCCGACCACCCCAGTAATTAAGGTAAATAGCGAGACGAGCGCCGCTGAACCATGAATCTGCTGCGCCAAATCAATGGCAAATGGGGTAGAAATTGACCGTGCCATCAAACTGTAGGTGAGTGTGGCATCAAATTTAAACACGCTAGCAAACACCATGATGCTAGCAATACCCACCAACATGCCCACCACAATCGATACCGCAAGCACGACAGCATAGCGATAAATCAATTGACGAAACTCATAAATCGGTATAGCAAATGCCACGGTGGCAGGGCCCAACAACTCAACAATCCAAGCGGTATCGGCAAAATAGGTTTGGTAAGAAATCCCAAGCACAATCATCAAAACAATCGTTACCGTCGCCACTGTGATGGCAGGATTGAGCCAAAATTTTGGGAAACGTGCATATACCCGCTTTGCTAAAACATATGCCAAGATAGTCCAAAGTAAACAGCCGATAGAGATAATATTCATAGTAAATTACGATTGGTATGATTAATGATTAATGATTAATGATTAATGATGGGCATGGTACGTGCGGCGATACAACGCGCGTTTCACACGATTGCCTAGCATAAAAGTGACGGCAGAGCTCAGCATCACCAATGCCGTACTCACGACAATGGTAATCATCAGCTGCCAACCTTTAGCAAAAAATAACTGCTGATATTGGGTAATCGACATCATCAGCGGAATAAATAACAGCACCAACTCGCCCAAGATAAACTTCGCGCCGACATTGACCCAGTCGAGTTTAATAATCCCAGTTAATAGCAATGCCAGCATCAAAAACAGTCCCACGATGCCAGATGACATAGGGAGGTTGAATAATTTTTTTAGGATGTCAGCTGCGCCCCACACCACACCAATGAGGGTGATTTGCAGTAAAATTTTGACCAGTGGCTTTTGTAACATAGGGTCTATTTTTTGGGGTAACAGTTTATGACGTAATAGCTGCTGAAAAGTTGGAAGATTCATAGTGCGTTTCATGGTAAACAAGTCATCAACAATGAAGATATCTAGTATAAAAAAACCATTAACAAAAAATATGAATAATATTTTTAAAATTATGCGTAAAATCTATAAAGCTATTTTGGGCACTGCAAAAACATGATGACCTTAAAACAACTTCAATGCTTTATCACTGTGGTGAAGACCGGCGGATTTTCTCATGCTGCCGATACATTGAGTTTGACGCAGCCAACCGTCACCAAAGCCATTTCTAATTTGGAAGATACGCTGGGCGTGGCGCTTTTTGATAAGCAACTGATGAGCCGCAAGCGGGATATTGCGCTGACCGAAATTGGTGCATTGGTATATGAGCAGGCGCAGACGGTGCTGCAACAAGTCGGCTACCTTGAGCAGACGGTGACACAATATCAGCACATGGATCGCGGGCAGCTGCGGCTAGGGTTGTCACCGCTCGGGGGTGAGTTGTTGAGCGATGCGATTTTTGAGTTTTATCAAACCCATCGCCATATTGAGCTGTCGTTGCTAGAAGATGGCGCAGAGTCGTTAAAACAAGCCTTGCTCGATGATACGCTTGATGTGTGTACCTTGATGCAACCGATTGAAGAGGACTTTGATTGTATCCCAGTATGCGATTATCCCATTATGATGGTGGCACACCGGCAGCATATGGGCAATACCATCAAACAAGTGACTTTAAAATCTTTAAAAAATGCGTCGTTGATGTTGTTTGCGTCCCATTCGTCATTTACCTCAATGATTGTCGAAGAATGCCAAAAACTTGGCTTTGAACCCAATATCATTTGCCACACCAACCAATGGCAACTATTGACGACATTGTTGAAAAAAAACATGGGGGTGACGCTACTGCCCAAATACTACACTGATAAACTCGATGACAAACAGCTGATTTGCCTGCCGCTCGTCCAGCCCAATTTGACTTGGCAAATGGTGATGGCATGGCGAAGACACCGACCACTGACCCCAGCGATGCAAGCTTGGCTAAACATAGTACAGCGCCAAGCTAATAATAAAGTTTAAAAGGAAAGTTTAATAGGAAAGTTTAATCGACAAGCTATAAATATTTGATAAACTTTCTTATAGCACCGTATTACGGCTTTGTATTACAGACCCGTATATTAATGCTTTTTGATATATGGAATTTACCAAATGGCGTTAGACACCGCAAAATCACTGCCGTAAAATCATTCAACAATACCTCAAAAAAAAGGGAATACTTATGCTACAACAACCTGATGATCACTACACCGCACCCGCCAACCTTGGCACAGCGGTATATGCCAACAATGCCGATGCTATTGGTAACACGCCGCTGGTGCGTCTTAACCATATCATGCCACAGGGTGTGACGGTGCTTGCCAAAATCGAAAGCCGTAACCCCGCGTTTTCGGTCAAATGCCGAATCGGTGCGGGCATGGTGCAAGCCGCCGAGCAAGCAGGGTTATTAAAGCCAGGTATGCAAATCATCGAGCCGACCAGTGGTAACACGGGGATTGCGCTGGCGTTTGTGGCAGCAGCCAAAGGCTATAAAATCACGCTGACCATGCCCGCCTCGATGAGTATGGAGCGCCGTAAAGTGCTGGCTGCGTTGGGCGCACACTTGGTGCTTACTGAGCCTTCGCTAGGTATGAAAGGCGCGGTGGAAGCTGCGCAAGAAATCCATGACAACCATCCTGGCGAATACTTTTTGCCCCAACAGTTTGATAACCCTGCCAACCCAGACACCCATGTCAAAACCACCGCACCTGAGATTTTTAATGCCACAGGGGGTAAGGTCGATGCGCTAGTGGCAGGCGTGGGTACAGGCGGGACGATTTCGGGTATCGCCCGTTATTTTAAACAAATAAAAAATCAGCCGCTTTATACCGTCGCGGTTGAGCCTGCGGAATCACCGATTATTACCCAGACGCGTGAAGGTAAACCCATTACCCCAGGTCCGCATAAAATCCAAGGGATTGGCGCCAACTTTATCCCAAAAAATCTTGCGCTTGATTTGCTTGATGAAGTCATCACGGTAACTGGCGATGATGCGATTGCATGGGCAAGACGGGCAATGACCCAAGAAGGTATTTTATGTGGTATCTCTTGCGGTGCAGCGCTGCAGGCGACGTATCAACTAGCAAGCCGCCCTGAGATGCAAGGCAAAACCATTGTGGTTATTTTGCCAGACAGTGGTGAGCGTTATTTAACCAGTGTGCTATTTGATGGTATCTTCACTGGCGAAAACTTTAATTAACAAGCTTTCATGAACGATAAAAAGGGCGTTAGTTCGCCCTTTTTTAATTTATTTTTAATTTAAAATCGCTATAAAAATCATGAGCTGAATAACCCAAACATGGTCATCAACCCATGACCCATAACGAATAACCCACAATAAATAGCCTAAGCGAATTTACTAATCATTGCCACTCATTTTTTTAAGTCGTTTTTATTGCTAAGCCATTTTATTTTTAGGTTATCTTCTTTCTAGGTTATTTTATAGCCAAGCCATTTTTAAGCGTTTTTGCTGACGTAATAAACGCGTCCCTAACAGCAGTGACGCCAATCCCAGCGCTGCAACCAGCGCGATCCAAAATCCTTTAGCCCCCATATCGGTATGGCGCACCAAATAAGTACCCAGCGGAATCGCCACCACCCAATAGCAAAACAAGGTGATAAACATCGGCACTGTGGTATCTTGCATACCGCGCAAAATCCCCGCAAAATTGACCTGCCAGGCATCAAACAACTGATACACGGTGGCAAACCATAACAACAGCGCGGCTTGCTGAATCACTTGGGGATTTTCACTAAAGAAAGTTGGCAGCGTTTGCCGAAAAATGGCAGTTAACAACATGCTAATCACCGCAAATGACGTGGCTACGGCAATGCCGATGAGCTTGATGCGTTTAAGCTCTCGGTAATCTTTGGCGCCATAGCGATTTGACACCATGATGGTGAGCGCCATCGCGACTGAAAACGGGAACATGAATAACTGCGATGAAATCGTCAACGCGACCTGATGGCTTGCCACCGCGATTTCACCCAGTGGGCTGATGATAATGGAAGCTAGACTAAACGCGCTTACTTCAAAAAAAATCGACATACCAATGGGAATACCGATCGATAATTGCTGACGCACCTGAGCAAAATCCATGCCAGCAAAATTGGCAAAAAAGCGCTGGTTGGCAAAATCTGGCTGGGGGCTCAAAGTCAAATAGCTTACCAACATCAATAAATTTATCCATAACGCAATCCCAGAAGCAAAACCACAGCCTGCGCCGCCCATAGCAGGAATCAGCACAGTTTCACCGAGGGTGACGCCATGAATAAACGCATAGCTAAGCGGCACATTTAAAATCAAACCAATGAGGCTAATCACCATGACCACGGTGGGATGTTTTAAGCTTTCGGTGTAGCAGCGCAGCGAGGTATATAGACAGACTGCAGGAAACCCAAAAGAAATACCAAACAAGAATTTTTGGGCGATGTGCTGAATATCTTTCGGTACCTTCATCCAATCAAACAAATAATGCAGCTGATTGACCGCCACAAACCCTATAATACCGATGATAAGCGCCAGCCACAGCGATTGTTGGGTGATAAATGGCACTTTTTGTAGTCGCTGTTGACCAATCGCTTCCCCAATCAATGGCGTGGTGGCAAGCAAAATACCAACTGCTAGCAAAAACGTGGGCATCCAAATACCCGCGCCGATTGCCACGCCCGATAAATCTAGCGCAGAGACTTGCCCAGCAAGTAAGGTATCGACTAAGGCGAGCCCTGACTGGCAAATCTGGGTGATTAAAATAGGTAAGGTCAAGACAAATAATTGTTTTAAGTCTTGACGAGCAATAGCTGACAGCATGTAATGACCAAATATTCGTTGAAAATTCAATAAAGGCGGCAGTTTAACAGATTTTGCGGCATGATTTTTTATTGTTTAATTTATTGTTTAACAGGTCAGCAAATTAACAGGTCAAAAAAGTTAGCGTTTGATTGTGATAGCGTCAACATAAAAAAGCTTTTATCAAATTGTGGCAATATTTGATAAAGGCTTTTTTACAATAATAGCTTTTAAAGCGCTTTAATCATGGCTTGATAGCCTGTCAGTTTATTGGTGGCATCAAAGGTCTGTACCACAAACGCATAATTGGCTTTGGTGGCATCCACAAAGGGGGTGAAAGTAGTGCCGTAGGTTAATTGGTTAGTACGTACAAAACCCATACCGCGGTCAGTGGCTTTATCCAGGTTTATTTGGGTGACAAGGGTGCGAGCGGTGTTGGCAGGCGCAGTCCAATTGAGGTTTAGGGTACTACCTGTCCCCGTGAGGTTAACGCCTAAATTGCCGATAGTAGCGGTGAGTGGCAATACTTTAAAATCGCCATCGCCGCCTAAGGTATAGTTGACATCACAGCCGTCTTTATTGTCAGATAATTCTCTGCCAAAATCGACACCGACCTGATAACTATATTGACCATCCCAATAATCGCGATTGCTATCATAATCGCCATTAAATGGCATGCCCGCCACAGAGGTTTTTAATTCGTCAAACTGTAAAAATTTAAGAACCGTATTATCAAATTTTGCTGCTGGGTCGAGTGTGCCAGACAGTACACCACCCATCTTTTGGTCAGTTTTAATAGAAATTTTTTCTGTGGTTAAGGTGTTTGGGTCTTGGCAAGTTTTTTGTTGATAGCTCATTTGACCATATACCGAGGCGGCATAATCATTGCCAATATCAAAATACACCACACCTAGGTCGCTATCATTGGGCTCGTTGTCGTTGTCTTCTACAAAATAGCCAACATACAACCCTCCTTTACCGCCTTCTGGGGTGATTTTATCCAAAAAATTATCTAAGCTGTCTTCGGGCAAAAAGATACTTTGTAAAATCTCTGCCATGCTTTTTTCTTTATTGGTTAATTTATCCTCGACTTTTTTGTAGGCATCGCGGACATCCGTTGCAATGTTTTTATAACTCTCATTGGCGTCGTTTAGGGCATTGTCGACAGTCTCACTACCTGAGCCGCCACACGCAGATAGGGCGATGGTGAATGCAGTTAGCATGCCTATTTTATAAGACGCTTTTTTATCAGGCACCTTTTTACATGGCGCTTTTTTACAAGACGCTTTTTTATAAGGCACTTGGCTATATGACATGATGACAATCCTTCCTTGATAATAGATGAAATAGCAATAACAAATAGCGATAAATTATTAAATAAAATCAAAATAAAAGTTTGGGCTATGCTACCATTGTTATTTTTTAAAGTATAGCCAAATAGTAGCGATTATCAGCAAAAAATTATTGGCTATAGCGTGTTAAATTATCAATCAAATGAATTAGTTACTGATTAATGCCAAATCCAAACCTTATCCCTTTATCGCTTTATATCCATATTCCTTGGTGTGTTAAAAAATGCCCGTATTGTGATTTTAATTCACATGAAAGCCGTACACCGATTGATTTTGTAGGCTATGTCGATGCTTTATTAGACGATTTAAAAACCCAGCTAAGCTTTGTACAAGGGCGCAAGATTTCCACCATTTTTATTGGGGGCGGCACGCCATCGCTACTGCCGATTGCGCAATATCAGCAGCTTTTTGCGGGTATCAATGCTCAGTTAACACTGACGCACGACTGTGAAATCACCATGGAAGCCAATCCTGCCACTGTGGAGCATGCGCCATTTCATGAGTATTTAGCGGTCGGTATCAATCGGTTGTCGCTCGGTGTGCAAAGTTTTCAAACCCAAAAACTTGCTGCCTTGGGGCGGATTCATAACCCGCAGCAAGCGCTTTTAGCTATTGCCAATGCCCAGCAAGCAGGGTTTAAAAAGTTAAATGTCGACTTAATGCATGGCTTGCCCAACCAAACACTGACAGACGCCCTGAGCGATTTGCAGCAAGCGATTGATTTGGGCGTTTCGCATATTTCGTGGTATCAGCTCACCATTGAGCCCAATACCGTGTTTTATCGCAATACGCCGATTTTGCCCGATGACGAGATATTGGTAGATATTTTTGAGCAAGGCGCTCAGCTTTTGCAAGCCAATGGGTTTGTGCAATACGAAGTGTCGGCATGGTCAAGGCAGGCGGATTTTCAGCCCAGTCAGCATAATCTCAATTATTGGCAGTTTGGAGATTATCTGGCGATTGGGGCAGGCGCGCATGGTAAAGTCACGCGGTCTGATGGCATTTACCGTTTTAGCAAATCTCGCTTACCAAAAGATTATAGGGTTAATCAGTCTGCGATAGGTTGGCAAGCCATCGAGGCGTCTGATTTACCGTTTGAATTTATGATGAATGGGCTGAGGCTAAAAAATGGCGTGCCCAAACAGTTTTGGATAGAGAGAACAGGCTTGGCATGGTCAGTCATTGAGCCACAATTGATAAAACTACACAATCGGGGTTTGGTTGAGTTAAGCGGTGACCATATCCACTGCACAGCGCAAGGATTTTTATTTTTAAACCAAGTGCTGCAAGAATTTTTACCCGATGATTAACGCTTTGACTGTGCATTTGATTGAATTTATGCGCTGCAGCCTTATTTAAGCATCAATCAATTAAAAAAAGAGAGTGATATGTTTACCGATACCCATGCGCATCTAAACCGTTTGGATTTAGAAAAATATCAAGGTGATATCCGTCAAGCCTTACAAGCCGCCAAGGATGCCAATGTGCAGCGGATTATGGCGATTATGTGTGAGCTGGATGAATACGATGCTATTTATGAGATTATCAATACGAAAATTGACGGGCTGACGTTGGGGATGAGTGTGGGCGTGCATCCGTGCGAAGATATTGCCATGCTAAAAAGTGCAACGGTTGAAACACTCGTTGAAATGGCAAATCAGCCGCATGTTTGGGCGATTGGCGAGACAGGGCTAGATTATTATTGGTCAACAGAAAACAGCATAGAACAAAAAGCGAGCTTTGCCCGCCATATCCATGCCAGTCAGCACCTAAAAAAACCCATTATTGTCCATACTCGTGAGGCGAAACACGATACATTGGATTTATTAAAAGCAGAAAAAGCCGAGCATGGAATTATTCATTGCTTTACGGAAGATTATGAGACCGCCAAAAAAGCCTTGGACTTGGGTTTTTATATTTCTTTATCAGGGATTGTGACCTTTAAAAATGCCACTGAATTACAAGCAGTGGCGAAAAAACTGCCTAAAGATCGCATTTTGATTGAAACCGACAGCCCATATCTAGCGCCGGTGCCCAAACGCGGTAAATCTAACGAGCCTGCTTTTGTGCCCTATGTGGCGGATTTTCTCGCCAAGCATTATGACATGCCAGTGGATGAGTTCGCCCACTTAACCCATCAAAATTTTGACGCATTATTACATCAATACGCTTAAAAATAGTTAACGAAATCTTTATACTTTGTTAAGTAGGTAATAAAATTTATGTGATAAAACATTTGGCAATGACTCATCAGTCATGTATCATACGTAGCAACCTTGCTCTTATGTTACTAAGCGAGGTTAGTAAGCTAGATTACTATGCAAGCATTTTTTTATCATTTAACAGTTGTGCGTAGATGGGTTGATGTAACGGGTCTCGTCAACAATAGGGGCTACTAGAACAGACTGATGGAGTAATCAATGAGTCGTCAACAACAATTCAAAAATCGTGAAGAAGTTATATTGGCAGTTGCCGAGCAGTTGCTATTAGAGTCTGGGGAAGGCGATATCACCCTAGATAGTCTAGCCGAGCAGCTAGACTTAGCCAAAGGTACGCTCTACAAGCATTTTACCAGCAAAGATGAATTGTTTTTACGCATCATTATCCGTCATGAGCAACAACTACTTGCGCTGAGCGAAGTCGGCGATTGTCCTGCCGCAGGCGTGGCACGTCTTACACTGTTTCAACTGATCAATCCGCAAAAAGCCATATTACTCAACCAAATCGAAGAACGCTTAGCCAACTCTGCCGTAGGGCTTAATAAGCTTTTTTCGCAGTTGTATGAAATTCGCCGTGAACGCATGAAGCGATTAATCAATACCACGGCTGAATACCTGCAATCGCTACACAGTACCATGAGTACCCGAGACTATCTGTCAACCATTTGGGCGATGGGTCAAGGCGGTGCAGGACTGCTAAATTCTAGTTTTTATCAACGCTATCTCGGTCGCCGCGATACTTTACGTTTTGCCTTGGTTCAGCATATTTTAGACATTCCCAAGCAATACCCTGCTGCGGTACAATCAGTCGATGCGCCTACTGGGGCAATTCTTCCCAGCACTGCTACTAATACGGCAAATTCACAGACTGAATCAAGCCTGACGCCGCGCAATGTCAAATAGTGGATGTCAAAGAATACTAGTTAACTATCATCAACCCCGGTTAAGCTTTATAAATTATCCCTGTTTTGTCTGAGTGCATAACGATGCGATTGCTGTTTGGTCGGTCTTGTAAAACTTTCACTCCCGCACCCAGTGCGATGGGTGGGCAACAGGGTTTTACCTTAATCGAAATCATGGTGGTTATCGTCATTTTGTCTATTTTTGCTGGGATGATGAGTTTATCGGTAGGGGGTAGTGAAAATCGTAGAAACACGGCATTTTATGAGCGTCTGACCAGTAATCTTGATTATGTACGCTTGTTATCAACAGAACGCATGCAGCCCTATGGGTTGGCAATCAAACTGCCGCAAAATGACGCGCCCAATCAGCTAGTGGTGGTTAAATTAGAAAACGCTTTTACTAATTCTCAAAGCGCTGTTGGCAATGCCAATACCGCCATAACCTCACAACCTGCGCCACCACAATGGGTGATAGAAAAACAAATCGCACCGCTGGATGTGCCAGACAACCTTGATGTCAAAATCCGCCCACTGGATAACCCATTTAATACCACAGCCGCCCAAAATACCCAACCCACCGCTAACTGGTTAAGCGGCAGCGAGGCACCGCCTGTGGTGTGGTTTGGGACAGGCGAGGCGACACCGGTGCAAATCAGCATCCAAAAAACCAATGCCGACAAACAAACCTTTGCGGTTGGCAATCCCATCATCGTCAACCAAGCTGGGGCAATTGAGGTGGCAAAATGACCATGGCTACCTCAAATAGACTGGCTGTCAGGCAGCATCAGCAAGGATTTACGTTACTTGAAGTCATGGTGGCGTTAGCGATTTTGGCGGTGGTTGCGATATCAGCCAGCCAAGCCAGTCGCAGTTATGTGCAATCCGTGGATAACATGAAAACACGAACCTTTGGCTATTATGTGGCGCAAAACACGCTGGCAGAATTACGAGTACAAAAAACTTGGCTCACCGCATCCGATACTCGGCAAATCACCTCGCAAGGCCGTCAGTGGCAAGTGGTTATCTCACCGCAAACCATACAAACCAGTCAAGGCTTTGTCCAACCCATTCATATTCGCGTGGCACCTATTGTCGATGGCAGCGCAAAAAAAGACGTGGTGGATATTGATGCAGTGTTGGTAAAAGATATGGGGACAACGCCGTGAGCCCTTTTTTTATTTATTCCTCTGCTGCAATAGCACCGCATAAAACATCCCAGCAAGGCTTTACCTTAATCGAACTGATGATTGCGTTGGTGATTTTTGCGATGCTGGCATTGGCGGGATGGCAGATTATGGATAGTCTGACCAAAAGTCGCGAGCGCGGCTACCAACATCAAAAATTATTATCACAGCTTGATTATGCTTATTTACAGCTGTCGCAAGATTTGGCACAAACCAGCAATTATGTGGCGGTGCCAATCCTGTCAGTGACTGCCAATAGTACGGCATCGGTCAATAGTGCCGCTATGACACCAACTTTCGTATTAAATGCGTCACAAATGAGTTTTATCCGTTTTGCCGCGCCCGATCCGCGTTATCAGCCGTCACCTATGCTAGCAAAAATACAATATTCGGTCGCAGGGGAAACGCTGACAAAACGGCGTTTTTACCAGTTAGACAACAACAACGAAACCCCTGCAACCAGTGTCTTATTGACAGGTATCAAGGACGCCAGTTGGCGAGCATTGACGCCTGACGTGGTCAGTGTTTTCCCAGATGAAGCCACGCTGCAAAAAATTCAGCAACTACAAGCGCAAAAAAAGACCAATCAAACGACCAATGCTGCAACCAATCCGATCCCTAACGCGCCTAATAACGTAACAGATAAAAATAGCAATTTGCAAAACAGTATAGATTTAACGCCTTATCAGCAGTTACCACGCGGCATCGAGCTTAATTTTAGTTACCAAGGCGAGCCGATTACTTGGCGATTTGCATTACCCAGTACCCCGCCAAACGCGCCCAACCCATAATTCAATCAAATTTTAGCAAATACACCATGCCAACAAACCGCTCTCCGTCTAAAATTTTTGCCAATGTTGCCATAGTAAACCCGCCATATCGGCATGGGCAACAAGGGATGGCACTACTGACTATTTTGTTGTTGGTCGTGGCGATTACCATCGTGGCAGGCAGTATGCTTGCCAATCAAAAAGTGATGATTCGAGAGTTTGAGCTGACCAAAGGTCAAGGGCAGCTTAAAGAATATGCCTTGGCAGGGGAAGCTATGGCGACCAATTTGATTGCGCAAGACAGCCAAGTCAACCAAGTCGATAGTTTAGCAGACGCTTGGGCAAAACCGCTGGCAGAGCAAACCCTAAATCAAGCCAAAGTCAGTATTAAAATCGACGATGATGCCAGCCGTTTTAATATTAACAACCTGTATCACGATGGCAAAGTGGATGATACGGCACTGGCATTTTTTCAAGCACTGTTACAAGCCAATGGCTTATCGCCCAATATTGCGATGGCGGTGCTCGATTGGCAAGACCCAGACAGTGACACCCGTGCCGATGGTGGCGCAGAAGCAGCGTATTATCAAAGTACGGGCAAAAAAATGGCGATGGGTATCGCTAATCAGCCTTTTATCTCAATCAATGAATTGCAATATGTGCGCGGTATGGATAGCGAGGGATTGCAAAAATTAGCGCCTTATCTGACCGCAGTGCCATACTATCTGCCCATGAATATCAACACGGTAAAGCCCGAACTATTAAGCATACTGGTGAATTTACCTACCGAAGCCAATGGCAATCATCCGCAAGGCTCAAACCGTTCGGACAGTGATGGCAACTCGCAATCTGGGCAAGACACTAGCGCAGCTTCAAATGTGGCGGCTACCTACCAAATCGACGATACGGCAATCATCAATTGGGCGAATGCCCGAGAAAACAATCTACCGGTGCAGAACTTAAATCAACTGTGGGCAGTGCCAAGTTTTGCCCAGATTGACGAGCGTAACCAAGCACGCATCGCCAAGCTGTTATCCATCCAAAGCCAAAGTTTTCACGTCGTTGTCAGTGTCAAAAGTGACGACAAGCAGCTTTTTTTGCATAGCCAAATCGCTAAGATTTTACCTAAAGCTGACAATGACCCAGCAGCTGCTTCTGGTGTGTCAGCGACGCCCATGTCAGCACCAGTCAATGCACAAAATGGTACGCAAAATAACACGCCGCCACAAATCATCACTTACAACCGCCAATTTTTACCCTTTGCCCAATAACGCAGCAGCGCAATAAATTGGCTTTAAAACTCTCAGTTATTTTGTGTTTATTTTAATCAGTTATTTGTTGCTGACGTATTCTAGGGTAAAATAGGGGGTTTGCTTGGGCGCTGTTGAATGACGATGGGGCAGAAAACGGGCACAAAAGCGTTGTCAACACAACGGATACAGATGCAACCTAGATGTAACCTAGACGCATAAATTGGATGAATAAATTGGGTGAATATAGATGAATGTAATCGAGCGCTATTTTGGCATAGATGGCCGCAATACAACGATAAAAACTGAAATTCTGGCAGGTCTGACAACCTTTTTGACCATGGCTTATATTATCTTTGTCAATCCCGACATGTTGGCAAAAGCTGGGATGGATAAAGGGGCGGTATTTGTGGCGACGTGTCTAGCCTCAGCGCTGGGCTGTTTTTTGATGGGATTGATTGCGCGTTTGCCCGTGGCATTGGCACCTGGCATGGGTTTGAATGCGTTTTTTACTTTTACCGTCGTCTTGGGGATGGGTAAAAGCTGGCAAGTGGCGTTGGGGGCGGTATTTATTTCAGGCTTGCTCTTTGTGTTGATTAGTGCCTTTAAACTGCGTGAATGGATTATCAACGCGATTCCCTATACCCTTAAACAAGGTATCGTGGCAGGTATTGGGGCGTTTTTAGCGTTTATTGCGCTTAAAAGCTCGGGCATCATTGTGGCGAGTCCCGCCACGTTTGTGACGATGGGCAAACTCACTGATTTTGGTCCTGCGATGGCGATTTTAAGTTTTTTTCTGATTGTCGTATTTGTGCAGCGTAAAGTCCCTGCGGCAGTGATGTTGTCAATTTTAATTGTGACGGTGATTAGCTTGTTGGCAGGGGAAACCCATTATTCAGGGATTGTATCAATGCCGCCATCGATTGCACCGACCTTTATGCAGTTAGATATTGCAGGCGCGCTTGATGTGAGTATGGTTAGCGTGATTTTTGCCTTTTTATTTGTGGTGTTATTTGATACATCAGGCACATTAATTGGCGTGACCAAAAAAGCTGGGTTAATGTCTACCGACGGTCAAATCCCGAATCTAGGTAAAGCCTTGTTTGCTGACTCAACGGCGGCTGTGGCAGGGTCAGTGCTAGGTACTTCATCGGTAACGAGTTATGTAGAAAGCACAGCTGGGGTGGCAGCGGGTGGACGCACCGGTTTGACCGCGATTGTGGTGGGTGTGTTATTTTTATTGGCGTTATTTTTTGCGCCATTGGCTGGGATGATTCCTGCGTATGCGACGGCAGGGGCGATTTTTTATGTCGCGGTATTGATGTTATTTACGCTGCGTGAGATTGATTGGGATGACTTGACCGAAGCATCACCTGTCGCGGTAGTGCTGCTATTGACGCCGCTTACCTTCTCAATTGCGGATGGGATTGCGTTAGGTTTTATTACCTATACCATTGCCAAATTGGTGAGTGGACGTTATAAAGAAGTTAGCCCTGCGGTTTGGGTGTTAACGGTGATTTTATTGGCAAAATTGATTTTTTTGAGTTAATCAATGGCTGAGCAAAAAAAACCATCTAGCCGAATTGGGTTAGATGGTTTTTTTATTAAATTTTGGTCCAGAGTACCGCTGTCTATGTGAACCCATGAACTGTAACGTTCAGGGTGGGTATGGCAACCACTCTTAAGGCTTCCTGAATCATCGCAGCGTAGCTGGATGCAGGCTTGCACAACAAGTGAAAAGAACGCATACCCTTATATAAATTATCAGCTCAGGTAAAACCATAAACTGGCGAATACCCCAGATGCATGTATTGTAGCAGATTACCTAGGATGATGCAAAAGCTCGCTCGTTAATTCAATGATTGATTAAATTAATCAAACTTGACAGTCAAAATACCATTCAAATCGTCAACACACATCACAAGGTTCTTTGTTCTCATCATATTGCTTAGCAGTTAACAGTTAACAGGCTTAGCAGTTAACAGGCTTTGCAGTTAACAGAATCACGCAAAATCAGGGTTAAAGAGATGGAGCGAGCTATGCTATAATTTTCAAAATTTTTTTAATACTAGTTTTGTATTTTCCTTATTTTAGCTTTTCTAGAGGCAACAATGAATCAAGCGTCTAACTCGGTTACCCATCAATCGACGGTTAAAAAAATCCCCCATGTGTTGATGATTTTAGATGGTTTTGGACATCGCGAAGATCAGCGTGATAATGCGATTGCCGCGGCGCACACCCCAAACCTTGATTATTTGTATCAGCATTATCCCCATGGGTTGATTTCAGGATCAGGTGAAGACGTGGGTTTACCCGCAGGGCAGTTTGGTAACTCTGAAGTCGGGCATATGAATTTGGGGGCAGGTCGTATTTTGTACCAAGACTCTACCCGTATTCACAAAGAAATCCGCGAACAGCAATTTTTTAGCAACCCTGCATTAACCGAAGCAGTGAAGCTTGCCAATGACCGACAAGCCAATGTGCATATCATGGGATTGTTATCCGATGGGGGAGTTCATTCGCATCAAGATCATATTGTCGCGATGGTGGAGCTGGCATTGCAGCAGGGTGCAAAGCAGGTCTTTATCCATACATTTTTGGACGGTCGTGATACGCCACCTAAAAGTGCGGACAATTATGTCGCACAATTAGAACAAGCGCTTGCCACGCTTAATCAGCGATATGAGGGCACGGCTTATTTGGTCAGTCTTATTGGTCGCTACTTTGCGATGGATCGGGATAAACGCTGGGATCGGGTACAGCAAGCGTATGATTTGCTGACCCAAGCCAAAGCAGAACGGGTAGTACAATCAGGTGCTGAAGCGATTAGCGCAGCGTATGGCGCAGGTGAAAGTGACGAGTTCGTTAAGCCGACTTGGGTGCGTTATGCTAACCAAAACGCTGACTTTGGTACCATACAAGACAATGACAGTGTGATTTTTATGAATTTTCGTGCCGACCGCGCTCGTGAAATCAGCCAAGCACTGGTGTCCGCTGATTTTGATGGCTTTACGCGTGAAAAATTGCCAACGCTGTCAAAATTTGTGATGCTGACCAAATACTCCGATGAATTACAAAACAATGGCGTGACCAGTATCGCTTTTGAACCGACATCGCTGACCAACACCTTAGGTGAATATTTGCAGTCGCAAGGCAAAACCCAACTGCGCATTGCTGAAACCGAAAAATACGCCCACGTGACTTTCTTCTTTAGTGGTGGGCGTGAAGCAGAGTTTGAGGGAGAGCAGCGTATTTTGGTCAACTCGCCTGCGGTTGCTACTTATGATTTACAACCTGAAATGAGTGCGCCAGAAGTCACTGAAAAATTGACCCATGCCATCAATTCCGGTGCGTATGATGTACTGATTGTGAATTATGCCAATGGTGACATGGTAGGGCATACAGGTGTGTTCGATGCCGCTGTCAAAGCCGTCGAAACGTTAGATAACTGTGTGAAAGCCATTGCCGATTGTGTGATTGCCAATCATGGGCATTTACTGATTACCGCTGACCATGGCAATGTTGAACAAATGCAAGATTATGATAGCGGACAGGTGCACACCCAGCACACCACAGAGCTAGTACCATTTATTTATGTCAATGAGCAAGCGCCTAATACCGTGCACATTCGCACGGGTGGTAAGCTATCGGATGTGGCACCAACACTATTAGACTTAATGCACCTTGCCAAACCTGCCGAAATGACAGGTGAAAGCTTAATCGTAGTAAACTAACAGTTAATGGGTGCAACTATCCTATGGTAACGCAGCGTCTCAAACCCCTATTTAACCCTACTTTTAAAAGACACGTTATCGTGCTGGCATTGTGGGGGATAGGTTCATTGGGTTATGCTGCTAGCCGACCGACTGTCAAAGTACCTGTCAAACCACCTGTTACTTCTGCTGCCTCAGTTGCGGCAAAAACCAATAAAACGGCATTAAAACCTGCAATCACTCAGGCGATTGCAGGTGCCAATCCTGCTGCCGTACCTGTTAGTGTGGTGAATGCACCTGATGGTATACCTGATGGCGCTGATGACGACAATTTAACGGATGACGGCGCTGACGATGGCGGAGAGGTGGATATTACGTCAACCACGCCTATGGTGACTAATCCCGCCACTCAGCCAAATCCAGCGACTCAGCCCATCGCGCCAGCCTCTGGGCAAATCCAGCAAGTGGCGTTGGGGGCAGTATCACCCGTTACGGTCGAAAAATTTGTCAAAATGATTGATATCATCCGTCAAAACTATGTGACGAATGTCGATGATGAATCGCTGTTTGCCAATGCGATGGCAGGCACTTTAGCTGCGCTCGATCCTTATTCTGAATATCTGGATGCGAACGCGTTTGAAAACTTAAGGTTATTTACCGAAGGCGATATTGGCAGTATTGGTGTGAGTGTCAGTTTTCATGCCGATGTAGATAGCTGGGTGTTTGATGACGTGCTGCCCAACTCGCCTGCCGCAAAAGCGGGTATTCAGCGCGGCAATTATTTGCATCAAATCAATGATAATAAGCTGGACAGCACGCGAACCCCACAAGATGTCGATCAGCTGCTGACAGGCATCGCAGGGACAACGGCTCGCTTGTTAGTCTCGGATAAAGGTCGTCGTAAACATCTGGTGGTGGTGCAAAGAACCTTGGTCCAACAACAAGCCATGAGTGCCAACATCATTAATGGTGTTGCGGTGGTGCAAATCCCTGTGTTTCAAAACAATACCCAGCAGCAATTTTTAATGGCACTCACCAAATTAAATCAGCCCTTTAGCGTGTTGGTACTTGATTTGCGCAATAACCCAGGTGGCGTGTTGTCAGCTGCCAATGATATTGCAAGCTTATTTATGAACGATAAAGTGGTGGTGCAGATTAAAAATCGGCAAGGCATACAAGAGGTGATGCGCACGCACGGCAAAGCCCAATTTGCCGACTTACCGCTGGTTGTGTTGCAAAATCGTTATTCCGCTTCGGCGGCTGAAGTATTAGCCAGTGCGCTACAAAACAACCAACGTGCCAAGGTGTATGGCGAAACCAGCTATGGTAAAGGCTCTATCCAAAGCATTGTACCCATCAATGACAGCGAAGCGGTAAAGCTAACGGTCGCTCATTATTACTCAAGTAAAGGTGAGAAAATTGATGGCGTAGGCGTCAAACCCGATGTGACTTTGACGGGTGCAGAAACGGGTTGGCAAGATCAGGTATTAGCAGATTTGCAAACCACCAAAAGAAGCAATCAATTTTTACTTAAACCTACACCAACGCCCCAGTCTTTTTAAGCTAATCACCTAAGCAGTCACCCAATAACCTCTCATATTTATCATCGGGTGGAATTTATTTTATAGTTCATCTTCCATAAAAAATTGCGGATCAACGGCATCCAAATCACGCACATCAAGTTTGGTATAGTGTTTTTTGCAGAAATTTGGATCCAATCTGCACATCGCACTTTGCAATTCATCAAGGCGCGCTTCAGACTGGCGAATGTGCTCGAGCATTTTGATAAAAGTCATTGCCACAGGGTCTTGGGTGTTGGGGTCAATCCCATATTGATGAAAAACGCCCGCTTGCTCTAGCTTAATTTTATTGCAATCATCCTCATTGGTAGCAGAGGTATTGATAGAGGTTTGTTCAACCGATTTTATCTGCTCAGCATCGGTTGTTTTTTCGATGACGGTTTTTTCGATATAATCGTCAGCTGGGGTTACCCCATTATTTGCCAAGCTATCAAGCCCCATTTGCTCCGCTTTGGCTTTATCATGAATCAAACGCGCGGCACCGCCTACCATGGTCGCACCGGCAGGCACTTCTTTGACAACGACAGCATTGGAGCCGATTTTGGCATATTTACCCACGGTAAATCCGCCTAATACTTTGGCACCTGCACCGACAACCACGCCATCTTCCAGGGTGGGATGGCGTTTGCCTTCATTTAATGATACCCCACCGAGCGTGACGCCATGATATAAGGTAACATCATCACCGATTTCAGCGGTTTCACCAATGACCACGCCCATGCCATGGTCAATAAAGAATCGCCGCCCAATTTTTGCTGCAGGGTGAATCTCAATCCCGGTCAAAAATCGATTGCCAAAGGATACAAACCGTGCCAAGCCTTTGTTATTGTGTTGCCACATACTGTGGGCGACGCGGTGAATCAATAGCGCATGCACGCCAGGATAAGTCAACAGCACTTCAAGCGTGTTACGTGCCGCAGGGTCACGGTCAAACACCGCTTGGATATCCTCTTGTAATTCTGCTTTGATGGTCTGGGTTTTTTTGGATAAATTTTGGATGACGGACAACATACTGACTACCGATTTTATAAAAATTTTAAGTGATTATGATATCACGAACTCATTAAACTACGCTATGATTGGCTATGATTGGCTATGATTGCAATACTGTTGTCGCATCACGGCGATAGTTAGGTCGATGCATCAAAGGTTTTTCAATATAGTTGTAGCCTATAACAGCAAACATAACAACGAATACCAACACCAGCGGGTACGTCCACACATAAGCGGTCATCGATTGGCTAAAGTCATGCAAGTTTAATAAGTTAAACGATACATACATGACCAAACCATGGGTCAGATACAAGCTATAACTTAATTCACCCAAAACCTTTAGACCTTGTTGGTATAACACGCCAAAATACGTAAAACCGTTGGCGATAAAACAAAAAAGTAGACTACAAAGTAGCATTTGCCCATAAGAATACGCTGATGTTGCAAATAAAATAAACAGGGTGAGTAGGCATAAAGCGATGGAAATAAGCGTAGGAAATTTTGCCAGTAAGTTTTTAAAAAAATCTTGCAGCCAAACTGCAAAAAAAGCCAACAAAAATAACCCATACAGCTTGATAATAGTATGTGTGAAAACATAATACAACACAGGCAAACTTATCATCAACATCGCGATATTTTGCCAATGGTTTAGTTGTTTGGGATGCGCCAATAAAAATAGTAACGGTAGGCTAAAATAAAAACCCCACTCATAAAGTAGCGTCCAAGCCGCGCCTGCGACCAGTGGCCAAGCGTAAAAATCTTTAAGCGATTGATTGTTAAAGCTTAACCAGCGTAGCGTCCATTGTTGCCACTCAGACAGGGGTAACGGCGGGTGTTGCTGGGTGAAATAGATAGCGACGATACAGATGCCCAAAAATAAATATAGCGGCACAATGCGCTGCAGCCGAGAGCGATAAAGATATTGCCAATCCATCCGCGGCTGTTTGAGCTTACCAAAAAATAAATATCCGGTGATTAAAAAAAACAGCGATACCGGCACACTACCCAAGTTGGTAAAAAAATCAATAGTGGGTGACTGCCAGCGCCCCGTCGTTTGAAAGAAATAATTTTTAAAAAAGTGATGAGTAAACACCGATAACGCTAAAATGCCACGGATACCATCTAATGGGGAATGGCGTTGAGTGGCATCAAATCCCACAATCATCCGTTGGGGGAGTTGATTGAGGAGCCAAGTGACAAGCGTTAAGCTCAGCACAAACACAACAGCAAGCAAAACAGTGGCAGACATAAACTTTGAGCGCTTAACGGGTTAATAATTTATCGTTTGAGTAATGTTCTATCGTTTGAGTAATTTTGCGATGGTGGCTTGGAGTAACTGATATTCTTTGATATCAAGCTGTAATCTACTAAGGAGTCGATTAATACGCTGAGGCATCACTTTAGATTGGGCAGGATTGTAGATATCTAAATTCTCCAGCAATGCCAACAGCCTATTTTCTAGCTGTAAACGCTGCTCATTTGAGATAGGCGGCTCATCCCACTGCTGGCGAAAAGTCAAATCAATGGATTTTTCAGCCGCTGTTTTTGCTGTTAATGCCAATTCGGCAGTTTCGTAAAAAACGCTGGCAATCACTTGAACCGCAGCTGCCACATTTAACACCCCATACTGCGGATTGGCAGGAATTTGAATATGGTAGTCGGCCAATTGCAGCTCTTCATTTGTTAAACCCCGATCTTCACGACCAAACACAATGGCAAGTTGCCAATTGCGATGCGCAGAATCTGTCATTAAATCGCCAAGGCTGTGAAAATTAGTGACCATCAATTCGGCCGCTTGTCGGGGCGATAGCACGGGTCTTGGAATATGGCGTTGGCGACTACTGGTAGCAATCACCCAGTGGCAATCTTGCAAGGCTTGCTCCAGGGTGTCGCAAATAGTCACAGCATCTAAAATTGCTTTGGCACCTGCGGCATGGGCATAGGCATCTTCGTCAATCGGTAGTTTGGGCGCCACTACCGTGAGCTGCGTTAGACCCATGGTGTGCATGGCGCGGGCGGCAGAGCCGATATTGGCAGGCAAGGTGGTATTTACCATCACAATGCGAATACCGGCTAAAAATGCCGCAAGGGTTGAGAAGGGTTGCGGAGAAGTGTTAGTGTCAGTCGTTACCATGGGTTGTCAAATTTTAGCCAGTCGTTACGCAATAAGCGATTGTATTTGGTCATTCACTGCATGGCATTCCGCTTTGATTTCTTCAATCAGTTGTTCATGTTGGTGGATATGACCCGTGCGGCAGATTTCTTGCAGTTTATAACAAAGTTCGGTCAGCTCGGTAGCGCCAAGGTTAGAGCTAGCGCCTTTTAAGCCGTGCGCTGCATTATACCCCAAACGGTTGTCTAAGTTGGCATAAGCTGTCTCCATTTCCGATAAACGTTGTAAGCTATCTTGCATATAAGTATGCATCAAATCGACAAAATCTTCGTCAAGTAACGCTCTTAATTCTTCGAACTGGGGTAGGCTGATATGGGATGGCTGAGTCATGAGAGTTTCCTGTTGATGGGACATTAAATAAAACATCATTGATTAAATTTGATTGGCTTATTTTAGCCCATATCTCATTGAATTTTATCAAAACTTTGATGAAAGTCAGTTTAAGGGATACAAACGTTTATCGCAGGGTGGGTTTATCGACCAAATTCACCAAAATCAGGCACTAACTAAAATGTAAATGCAAATCTTCTTCATTGACCAAGCTTTTGAGTTTGCCAAAATTCTCTTCTGTCGGCACAATTTGCCAATGCGTTGGCATATTAAGGTGGGCAATCGCATAGTCGTTATACACACATAGGTTAATCGGTACCCCTAATTGACTCGATTGAGCCAATGCATTGGCGGGCTGACTGTCCGCAAATTGGGCATTGTCGGCCGGGTGATTAAATTGATGCGATAAATAGTGAATTGTTGAGTTGTTGGCGGTCGCTAACAATTGCTGTATCTGTTCAAACAGTGCCATATCATGACCTGCAATTTTGATGCTGATTTTTTTGAGCCAGCGTTTGCGCGCATCGGTTAAGGTCATTACCTCTTGTAGGCTGGCATAAAACGTGCCATCGCGTTCACGAATAGAGCCGTCGATGATCACCACGGTTTCCACTTTAAGCTTGTCTTTGACGCGGGCAAAGCGCTCGGCATAACAACTCACTTCGATACGACCTGTGCCGTCATCGAGCGTAATCACTGAGCGATTACCAAAGTTTGCGACATCGAGTATCAAGCCTGCAAAAAATACGGTTTCGCCATAGCTGGTTTCGCTCAAATCGCCCAATGTCTTTGGCGTATAGCGTTTTAACTCATCGCGATAACTATCAATCGGGTGGCCGGTGAGATAAAGTCCTAGCGTGTCTTTTTCGCCTTTTAAGCGCTCAGCATCTGTCCAGACTGGCTCACGGGGCAATGGGGGCGGCGCAGTGACTTCTTGTATATCGCTAAATAAATCAATCATCCCTAGGCTGTCATTGCTACGCTGTTGCTCGGCTGCTTGTACCGCTTTTGGCAATTCGGCAAGTAACGCGCCACGAATGTGATAAGCTTCATCCGCAGGCAAATCAGGTCGTAATTTTGGCGCAAAACTATCAAAACAGCCTGCTTTAACCAATGCTTCAAGGGTGCGTTTATTGACTTTTCGCGTGTCAACACGGCGGCAAAAATCATACAAATCGGTAAACTCACCGCCCGCGTTTCGCGCTTCCACGATAGACTCTACGGCACCTTCACCGACACCTTTGATACCGCCTAACCCATACACAATGGTCGTCGGGTTAATCGGCACAAACGCCCAATTGGAGTGGTTAACGCTAGGGTTTTCTACTTTTAAACCAAAATTTTCGCGGCAATCATTGATAAAAAACACCACGCCATCGGTATTATTCATATCCGAGGTGATGACCGCCGCCATAAATTCGGCAGGGTAGTAGTGTTTTAAATAGGCGGTTTGATAGGCTAACACGCCGTATGCGGCTGAGTGTGATTTGTTAAACCCGTAGCCGGCAAATTTTTCCATCAAATCAAACACGCCACCTGCAAGTTTATCATCGATGCCCTGATCAATCGCCCCTTCCACAAAAATACTGCGCTGTTTTGCCATTTCTTCGGGTTTTTTCTTACCCATCGCGCGGCGTAGCATATCGGCACCGCCTAGACTATAGCCTGCCATCGCTTGCGAGATTTGCATCACCTGTTCTTGATAGACAATCACCCCATAGGTATTTTCCAGTATCGGCTCAAGTCGGTCATGATCATAGATGACCTCTTCGCGGCCGTGTTTACGGTCAATGTACATATCGACCATTCCGGCATCTAGTGGACCTGGGCGGTACAGCGCACACATGGCGATGACGTCTTCAATATTGGTCGGTCTCAGCTTGGCCAAATATTTTTTCATGCCGGTACTTTCAAGCTGGAACACAGCGGTGGTATGGGCATCTTGTAGCAGGGAATAGGTGGGCTTATCGTCTAAGGGTAAAGTCTCAAGATCAAGCGGTGGGTGTTGTTCTTTAGCGCGGCGTGCGTTGATATTTTTAACGGCCGCATTAATCACCGTTAGGTTGCGCAGACCCAAAAAGTCAAATTTTACCAAGCCCACTGCTTCCACATCATCTTTATCAAACTGACTGACGGGATGACCCTCTTCATCACAATAGATGGCGCTATAATCGGTGATTTTGGTCGGCGCAATAAGTACGCCCCCTGCATGTTTACCAACACCCCGGGTAATCCCTTCCAGCCGTACCGCCATTTCCCAAATCTCATTGGCATCTTCATAATCCATATTGTCAGGATTGTTAAGCAAATCTTTGAGCTGCGGTTCGGCTTCAACCGCGTCAGCCAGCGAAATACCTGGGGTTTTCGGGATAAGTTTGGAGATTTTATCAGCAAGACCGTACGATTTACCTTGAACGCGTGCGACATCACGCACCACCGCTTTTGCCGCCATCGTACCAAAGGTGATGATTTGGGATACCGCTTCTCGTCCGTATTTTTGCGCCACATAATCAATGACGCGGTCACGCCCTTCGATACAAAAATCGACGTCAAAGTCTGGCATGGATACCCGCTCAGGGTTCAAAAACCGTTCAAACAGTAGGTCATATTCTAGCGGGTCTAAGTCAGTGATATTGAGCGAATACGCCACTAATGACCCCGCGCCTGAGCCACGACCAGGACCTACAGGCACATCATTGGCTTTTGACCAGCGGATAAAGTCCATCACGATTAAGAAATAGCCGGGGAAACCCATATTCAAAATCGTCGTGAGTTCAAACTCCAAACGCTCATCATACGGCTTGCGTTTTTCTGCCCAACTGTCGTCGCGTTTGTCGATGGGGTAGAGTTTTTCAAGGCGTTTTTCTAGACCTTCTTGGGCGGTGCGCCGGAAAAAAGTTTCAATGGTATCGCCTTCGGGAATGGGGAATTCGGGTAAATCGTGATGACCCATAGGAATAATGACGTTACAGCGTTTTGCCAAATCCAAGGTGTTGTCAATCACCTCTGGCATGTCGCTAAACAGGGCAGTCATCTCATCTTGGGTTTTTAAATACTGCTCAGAGGAATAATCACGTGGGCGATTGGGGTCGGCAAGCACTTGCGAATTGGCGATACACACCCGTGCTTCGTGCGCTTCAAAATCATCTTCTGTTAAAAAACGCACGTCATTATGGGCAATGATAGGCACATCAAAGGCATTTGACATGCGAATGGCTTGCTCGATAAAACGGTCTTCGTTGGCACGCTGGGTGCGTTTAATGGCAAAATAGACACGATCGGCAAATGTGGTTTGCCATTGTTGTAGTAGGCTATCGGCTTTTTCTGGGTGAGCTGATAACATGGCTTGACCGACGTCTGATTTTTCGGTGAACAGTACAATCACGCCTTCACTGCGCTCAAAAATCCAGTCACGCTGAATAATCGGTTTGCCCATTACTTGACCATCGACAAAGCCTTTTGACACGATATTGGTCAAATTCTTGTAGCCGACTTGGTTGCTGGCAAGTAGCGTTACTGTCGTACTATCATTTTCAAGCCAGACTTCAGAGCCAATAATTGGCTTGATACCGGCATCCAAGCAAGCTTTATAAAATTTGACCGTGGCATATAGGTTGGATAAATCGCTAATGGCGAGCGCCAGTTGGTTGTCGGCTTTGGCAGCTTTGACCAGCGCTTTGATGCGTACAATCGAGTCGGTGATAGAAAATTCGGTGTGAATACCAAAGTGTACAAATGCCATGGATTGCCTTTATTGCGGTTCGTCTTTAGCCCACTATTATACTATGAATTGCCAAACTGCGAACCTACAAAATCAGCAACAAAATGCCTAAAAAGTATCAGCGGATGCTAAGCATTTACAATTTAATATGATAAAATATCAGACCTTTACGCCTATAGCTTAACTGGATAGAGCAGTTGCCTCCTAAGCGACCGACGTGGGTTCAAGTCCCGCTGGGCGTACCAGTTTTTTTGACATCAAAAACTTATAAAAATAAAAAACCCAATAAAAAATTATTGGGTGTGGCTTAAAAAAGTAAAACTTAGCTTAAACGTTTGGCATTAGCGGCCACGCGGCTATAGATAGGGTGCATGCCTTTTTCCAATACATGCAGCGCTTCTTGATTGACAGCATAAAAGAAGTTTTCCAAGGAAATCGGTTGACCCAAGCTTAATTTCATACAATTTGAAAACATTAATTGCCCAATATTTTGCTGCGCAACGAGCGCTTGCCAAGCCATTTGCGTCCAAGATTCAAAAAATGCGATGGGTTTTTCAGTCACCATACGTTCCATTTCTTTCATTTCTTTGGCATTATTGAGGGGGTTTTGTTTCGCTATCATATAGATGCGGCGCTGCATGACTTGTGGTACGCGAACTGAAAAATCTTCAGATTGCTGACACATTTTTTCAACTTTTTGGTTAATATGTTCGTAGGTAGCCATAAGGACTCCATTGATAACAACAGTAAAATACAGGATTGACAGTAAAGTGTAGTGCTATTATACACTGATTTAAATTAAGTTAATAATAGCAAACTCATTGGGTATACAATAGTTACTTAACATTACGCAAATAATTAGATTTCATTTAATCAAATCATTGGTGATCGCTAACCATAATCGATGTAATCAGGGTTTTAGTTGACGTCATGAACATGAAACTATTTTATCTTTATCAAGCTAACAATGCGCCCCATCATTGGTAATAAATTCATAAAATATTAACTGATAGCTTTATCAGTGTTTATCAAAAGGTATAAAAATGACCATTCAAAGTCTTCCCTTAGTGATTACTTCGGGCGAACCTGCGGGTATTGGCATGGATATCATACTGATGCTTGCTGACAGACAGCAATTAAATCTGCCCAATCGCGCTGTCATTGTGTTGGCAGATATCAACGCGCTGCAAGAAAGGTATAGTGAGCTCAAACAAAAAGGCGCTGTAAAAGACGGATTGATGATTCAACAATTAGCGACGCATGAGTTACATGAGTTAAAAGATTTACCGCAAATTGCGCAACCCTCAGCGCATGATACTATTTTGGTGGTGGATGTGCCGACAGCACAACCTGTGGTAGCAGGGCAGTTAAATCCTCATAACGCGCCAATGGTCATCGCACAGTTGCAACTGGCGCATAAGCTCGCCATCAGCAAACAAGTCGCTGCAATTGTCACCGCGCCACTGCAAAAATCGGTGATTATGACTGTGTTGCCAGACTTTATGGGGCATACCGAATTTTTTATGCAGCAGTCGGGGCTGGATAAAGTGGTGATGATGCTCGCCAATAGCCTGATGAAAGTGGCTTTAGTCACCACCCATTTGCCCCTGCGTGCGGTCGCCGATGCGATTTCCCACGAAGAAGTGGCAAAAACCGTTGATATTGTCATCCATGATTGTCAGCAAAAATTTGGTCTCACTCACCCAAAAATATTGGTCTGTGGACTCAATCCTCATGCCGGGGAAAGAGGCTATCTAGGCAGAGAAGAAATTGACATCATCAATCCGGTGTTACAGCACTATCGCGACCAAGGTGTCGATATTAGTTTGGCGATGCCAGCCGATACCTTGTTTACCCAAAAGCATATCGCCACTGCCGATGCCATTATCGCCATGTATCACGATCAGGGACTGGCGCCGCTCAAATCACATGGGTTTGGCGAAACCGTGAATATCACTTTAGGGTTGCCTTATATTCGTACCTCAGTCGATCATGGCACAGCACTGGATTTGGCAGGGACAGGCAAAGCGAGTGCCGATAGTCTGTATCGTGCGATTGACTATGCCAATAACATGGCGACCGCGATTGCCCACTAATCATCCTCACCGATAATTACGCTCACAAAAAAAGCCAATCGTCATGGATTGGCTTTTTTATTGCGATATTTTAAATGGATTTTTAACTATTTTAAGCAGCTATTTAATTATTTTAAATAACTGGCAGGGTTCACTGGCGTACCCCGATATCGGATTTGGAACTCTACAGCAGGTTGATTCAAATTATTGTCCGTCCCAACGGTACCGATGGTTTGACCTGCTTGCACCGTTTGGCGCTCTTGTACAGCAAAATTTCCCAAATGCGCATAGGCACTAATGTAGTCGCTGTTGTGCTGAATCAATATCAATTTGCCATATTCTGGCAAATCACTACCGACATACAGCACCGTACCTGGCTGGCTGGCGACAACATTTGCCCCTGCTTGTCCGCCAAACCACATACCTAACGTACCTGTTTGCTGGTTAAACGGCCGCAATAGATTGCCATTCGTAGGACGTAACCAACCTTGTGACAAGCTGCTGGTTGGCACGATGACTTGGTTTGGCATCGGTAACGGGGTTGATAAGTTATTGGCTTGTCTAGGTGGGTAATAAGTCGGGTTAGACGGGCGGGATGATTGATTGACCGTCACAGGGCGAATGGTCGTTGGGCGATAAGAAGTGGGACTACTTGCTGAGGTTAAAATCAAGCGTTGCCCTGGATAAATGGTATAGTTGCTATCGAGCCCATTGAGCGCGCCAACCCGACGATAATCTAGTCCATAAGTGGTGGCGATTTTGCTTAAAGTATCGCCGTTTCTAACTATATAATAGTTGGGGACACCCCGTACATACACAGGGCGCTTATCCACGGTCGCGATCTTCTGTGAAGCACAAGCGGTCATCAACACCGCCGTACAGGCTATCGCACTGAGTTTTACCAGTTTGGGCGTGCAGAGTGTTTTATAAGTGGCAAACATAACAGTCATTCCTAGCAAGTGATACAAAAAAAATTACAACAAGTCAGGGTATAGTAACTAACTTTTAACCACTTACAAAGTAACTGGAGTTAACAACAACGTTTCTTTGCCAAACGATAACAAATAGCAACATTTTGGACTCAAATGAAAAAATAGCGCAAAACCCCTTATTTATCCATTGCTTGCCATTCATCCATTGCCTAGCATTGCTAGCTATTTATACTGACTATTTAACGGGGCGATTAAATAGGGCGATAGAGTGTTATTCATGAATCATAAAGGGCTTGGCAGGGCTATATTTTTTTAGTTTTAAAAATAGCCAAATGCCCATGATCAAATTTATCACACCGACAATCGCAAATAGCATCGGCAGGCTCACGTTAACTAGCGTCAAACAAACAATCGAAAAAATCGCCGAACCCACCATAAATACGGCATTTAAAATATTGTTGGCACCGATAATGCGAGCACGGCTTGTTTCAGGTGAATAAGCTTGCATATAAGCGTATAAAGGTACAATATAAATACCGCCTGAGAAACCCAATAAAAACAAATCGACAAACACACGAATAGCACCTTGCGTGGCAAAAATCATACCGATACTATAGTGCGCGCTGTTGGCGAGGGGCGGCAAATGCATCGCTGAGAGCGTCAAATACAAGTCAATCGCAAAAATCGTCAATCCTGCAATCCCAAAGGGCAACAGCTTTAAACTCACTTGGTTTTTGGTCAGCGTTTTACATAACAGTGAGCCGAGCGCCGTACCGACAGAAAACAGCGTTAATAAAAATATCACGACACTTTCATCGCCTAGCAAAATAGACTTGCTAAATTCAGGTACTTGGGTCAAAAACGTGGCACCATAAAACCAAAACCAACTATTACCCAAAATGGTAAACCACATAATCGGTAAGCGATATAAATTGGCGATGGTTTGCCAGCTAGTACGAAAGATATTCCAGTCGATGGTCAAATCAGGCTGCGGCGCAGTCATGATGGGAATAAACCGAGAAGCCAAGTAGCCCATAATCGCCACAAAAACCGTCACCCCAGATATCCAAAATAGCGGACTGTCCAACTTCATCAACACGCCAGCCAGCATCATCCCTGTCAAAATAGCCAGTGACGTGCCCATTTGAAACAGCCCATTGGCACCCACCAACTCATTGGTGGTCATGGCTTGGGGTAGGTAAGCATATTTGATAGGACCAAAAAACGTCGAATGGGTACCCATCAAAAATAACGCCACAAATAATAGCGGATAAATCTCAAACACAAACCCAAATGCGGCAACTACCATGATGACGATTTCAAGGATTTTAATCAGCCTTGTCAGCCAAGATTTTTCATATTTATCAGCAATTTGACCCGCCAAGGCGGAAAACAAAAAAAACGGCAATACAAATAGCATCGCCGCCAGATTGTTGAGCAAACTGACACGCATCCCCAATTTTGCCGCTGCCATAAAGGTCAGTACTAGAATCAAACCTTGCTTAAATACATTGTCATTAAATGCCCCTAAAAACTGGGTAGCAAACATGGCGCTAAAGCGTTTGTATTTAAAAAGCGCAAATTGGGTACTCATGAGCAATCCTAGAAATGTCTGATGATGACTATCTTAACAAATATTTTACAAAGGGTTGCGAAAATGTTTGGTTAGTAAAATGTTTATGCTAAAATCGCCTAGTGCTCGCTCAAGGATTTGATTTTTATCATGAAACCAATAAATTTGCTACCCTATCGTCCGTCAACCGCATTGGCCGATAACCCGTTTGGTTTTTTTCATGCCATTTCCCCACTATCGTCAAATCCTTGTCCGTCAAATCCTCGTCAAAGCCCCGTCCAGTCTAGCGTATCAAACCATTCGCTGTTTCGCTTGACCCCCATACGTTTGGCAATTACCTTGGTTAGTGTGGGTGTAGTGCCTGCTTGGGGGGCACAAACGCCAGCAATGTCAGCTACTGTTAATAGTTCAGCTAATAGCTCAGTTAATACTTTGGCTAACAGCTCGGCAACGAATAGCACGCTAACCACTAGCAGCGCAGCGCAGACCACCGCCAATGACAGCAAGGGTAGCACGGCGCAAAATACCACGCCTGCGGCAACTGCGCAAGACAGTATCACTACCGATGCCAATACCGCTCAGCCTTATCTGTATCAACTCAATCAGCAGCGCGTTGAAGATAAAATTGGTCAACAGCTCGATAATCAGACCTTGGCAGACTTTAATAATTTTAACCAACCTGTGGCGACGTTGAAACAAAATCAACCTAGTGTCGGCTACAGTAAAGCATTAGACCAAGCAACACCGCAGTCGGTTGCCAATCAAATCAACAATAGCAAGCCTGCACCCATGGCAACCATGAACACTCAGGCGCAAGCACAAATCACTGAGCAGCTAACCAACGAAAAGCAGAATTTCGACGCGATTAATCAAAAGGTGAGCGAGCAAACCAATTTATCTAATCAAAATATCGCTAACCAAAATGTTGCTAATCAGAATGTTAGTAATCAAGGCGTTGCCAATGATGCCAGCAATATCAAATCCACCGACACCATCAATCCCAATGATTACTTGCCCGCCTATCAACAGCAAACAACGGCATTGACCACCCCACAAGCCAACTCAACCGTGACCGCAGAGTCGCAAGGCATCGTGGCGCGTTTGAAGAACAAAATCATTGGTCGCGGCGAAGGGCTAAACTATATTGATATCAGCTTTGCCAATGCAGATGCCAAACTTGAGCCTGCGCGCAATATCAAGGCAGCATTGGAAAAAGTGACCGTCGAATCGGTGTCAGATTTTAATGCCAGTGTGAACAAATTACGCCAAATTGCCAAAGATGCGGCAGAGGCGGTGGGTTTTTATGACACTAAAATTGCTTTTAAACATCTAGGCAAAGACAATATCCAAGTCAGCTTAGAGGTCGGTAAACCCGTCATCGTGCAAAATCGCATCATTGATATCCGTGGTGAAGGCGGAGAAGGCGATAACGCGCTGCCGGTGTATCCTGTGATTGAAAAAGAAATCCCGCCCAAAGAAGGGGATGTGTTCAGTCATGGTATCTATAAAGCCGCAAAGGCCACGATTGAAGGCGTCGGGCAGACCAATGGTTACTTTGATGCCAAATGGCTCAATAGTTCGGTGGATATTATTTTGCCGGACAATACTGCCGATGTTGACCTAATTTATGACACAAAGACTCGCTATCACTTTGATGATGTAAAAATATACAGCATTGATAAACAAGGCAATTTGACCGATGACCCCGATAAACTGCCTTTAAAGCCAAAGCTAATGAAAGCCTTAATGACGTACCAAAAAGGCGATGCCTACTATCAACCCTTTGTCACCGAATTTACCAACAATTTGACTGCCACCCGTTATTTTAATGGGGTGGATGTGGATGTCATCATGCCATCAGACGAAGCGGCAAGCGATATTGCATTTGAACAATCTGGCTCGGCGACACTCAGCAATGCCAACACCAGTAATACCGCAGCCGACAATACCGCGGACACTTCTGATACATCCGCCGGTATTTTATCCGCCAATTCAACCGATCAAAGTCTCGCATCTCAAAGCAACTCAGCTCAAAGTAACTCATCTCAAAATCAGTCATCGGAACTTCAATCCGCAGGTACTGTCGATAGCACGACACAAAAAACCGTCAATCAGGTGCAAGACCCCAATGACATTGCGCCGATTCAATTTGAAGTCGATGACTCGACCGAACAACGTCTCAATGCCATCAGCCGAAAAGCCAAAAACTTATTGGCCGCACCCGAAGATATGGAGTTATCACCCGAGGCTGAAAATAAAAGTAAAAATCCGCTGGTGGTCATTGCCAATGCGGTCAGTAAAACGGCAAAAAAACTGGATAAAGACAAAGACTTACCCATCAAACCACGAGAAGACCAAGTCATACCAAAGCTCACGCCACAACAAGTGTATGAAACAAAGCAAATCCCAACCTATGTGGTACTCAATGCCACCAAGCCGCATGAGGCACAGTTGGGTTTGGGTTATGAAACGGATGTGGGCGTGCGCTTGACTGGTAAATATCAAAACAACTTGGTTAACCGAAGTGGCTTGCAGACTGGGGCATCAGTAGCATTATCTAAAGTCGATCAAGCGGTGGAATTTAATGCCAGTTTACCCTATAAGCATCCCCTCAACGATAAACTAACAGGCACAGTCGGCTATCAACACAAAGAAGTTGATGACCTAGTCAACACCTTTGAAGCGGACACGGTCTATGCCAGTATCGCCCGCAATATTTATCATGATAGTGGTTGGAATCGCACCTATTCGCTGCGCTACCGCGGCGATAAACTCACAGTCGATCCTGAAAAATATAGCACCGATAGCTTGCCTTATCCTTTTAACAACTACGCATCGGATTATACCCAACAAGCCTTGTTAGCGGGTTATGCAATTAATAAAACGGTAGCAGACAATATGCTGACGCCAATGTGGGGTTATAGCCAACGTTATTCGCTTGAAGTCGGTGCTAAAGGGGCACTGAGTGACACCAATATGGCCATTCTACGTGCGGGTGGTACTGGGATGTATACTTTTGGCAAAGATAACAAACAACAAGTGATTGGGCGACTGGATTTGGGTTATCTATATAGCGGTGATTTTTATGATGTGCCTTATCGTTCACGCTTTTTTGCAGGCGGTGATTCTAGTATCCGCGGCTACAACACCGATAGTTTAGGACCAACCTATGGCGGCGAAAATTTCTTAGTCGGCGGTGATGCCTTAGCGGTAGGGTCGGCAGAGTATAACTATGAGTTTAGACCGAGCTTTCGTGGCGCTGTGTTTACTGACTTTGGTAATGCGTATGATACAACTGGCGAATATGATAACGCAACGGCGGTCAGTATCGGTACAGGTATCCGCTGGCAATCACCGATAGGCTTGGTACGGCTCGATGTGGCAAAAGGTCTGACAGGGGATAACAACGATGTCCGTTTACACTTCTTTATCGGCTCACCGTTATAATAATTTGGCTAAAAATCACGGCATTATTTTATGCAAGGTTTTTAGTTAAGATTTTTGGATAAAACTTTGCTAGTATGGAAGGTTTATCCAATATACCGCCCATATACAGCGCATAGAACCTGTGTTTTTGTAGTTAGCCAACGATTGATTTGCGATATTAATGAAAGACGATAATAACAACGACTCATTGCCCGAAGATGGCACCAAGCCTGACGATAAATCATTGGTAGATAATGACCTAGACGGTAAAATAGACACTGAAAATCTAGAAACTAAAAGTCCAGACGGTGAAGATTTAGACCCTGCAAAAGAAGAGGCGGGTTGGCTTCGGCACTGGTATCGACAGGGTCTTGTCACCAAAATTGTGATGGTGTTAGTCGTTATTTTGATTGCAATTTTATTAGGGGCTTATTATGCCGTCGGCACCCCGTGGGGTACACGGTTACTTATTAATGCCATCGTTCAAGAAACAGGTATCAGCCTAAAATATGGTAAAGGCAATCTTCGCGATGGCATTTGGGTTTACGATCTTAAAATTCCTGATAAACCGCCAAAAAATTATGTCGAAGTCACCGTCGATAAAGCCTATGTCAAAATTGGCTGGCGCGCCCTCATCAATAAACAAGTGCATTTGCGTGAAGCCAACATCAATCGCATGGTCATCACCTACAAAAAACCCCCTTCCAATAAACCCTTTGATTACCCACGCATTGCGCTGCCTGTTAACTTAACCTTAGATGACGTACAAGCGAATTTAGTGCGTTATCAGCAAGTGACTCGCGACCCCATCGATTTTAAACAAGCCCATGTCCAAAATTTTACTTGGTATGATACCCAAATCACGGTTGGCGAAGGCAAATTGGCGTATAACAATTTATTAAGCGTTGATAAAATCAAAGGCAAAATTGACCTGCAGCATGATTATCCGCTGGATGTGACAGGACTGGTCATCGTCAATTCATTGTCAAAAGTGTATGTCGATGCGCTCGATACCCATGCCACAGGCAGTTTGAAATTTTTGACCGCGGATATAAAAAGTAAATACAATAAATCGGATGTTACTGGGCATTTAACGGCGCAGCCGATGGATAAAAACGCGCCATTTAATGCCAAACTTGAATGGAAAGATGTGTTATTGCCCTATGCCACCAGTCAAAACATCCATCTAAAAAATGGCTTAGCGACTGCGAGCGGGGTGACCAATAATATCCAGCTGCGTATCAATGCTGATTTGACTGCCAAAGATATCCCCGATGGCCATTATCAAGGTCGCGGCGTGATTGCCAATCAAAAACTCAGTATCGAATATCTCACGGCTAAAGTCGCGCAAGGGACATTGACGAGTCAAGGCACGATTGATTGGCATGACCGCACCCGTATTGCCCTCATGAATACGGGGAATGGCTTTAAGATTCGTCAGCTATTGCCAAAAGACATCGCCCCCTATGCGCCAGAGACTTTAACAGGCAAATTAGGCATCGTCTATGATGTGGCAACCGATAAATTGCCGATGCAAGTACGGGCAAATCTGCGCCAAGATGACGGTGAAATTATCAATGCCGATATCCGACAAGCCAAAGGTAACCATGAACCTTATACTATCGATGCCAATTGGCAACAGCTGATACGTCACAATCTACCGAATATTGGCGAGCTTAACAGTCCCAATGGCAAAGCGCAGGTGATTTTTCAGCCGGCAGACGGCAAGCGACCCAGCAGTGTACAAGCGCAAGTCAATGCCAATATCCTAAAGCTCAATCAAGCCCCAAGCGGTAATTACCAAGTCAATGTCAACAAAACAGGTCAGCTAGTTGACATCACTCAATTGCTGTATCAAGGCGTGGCAGGTAATTTGGCAGGCAATGGTAAAATCAAACTTGCCAGCGGCAATCAGCCGTTAGCTTGGCAAATCAATGCCAAAACCAATCATTTAAATGCCCACAGCATTTTAAATAGCATCCCGCTGCAAGACTTGACGGGCAATGTGGTTGCCAGCGGCACCCAGCAACGTATTCGCCAAGCCAATCGAGCAGTTGTGACCCGTCATGATGTCACCATCAACCAAATTGACATGACAGGGGATTTATTGGGCGCTAACAATAGCAAAAAACACTTAACGTTAAAAGGCGCAGGCAAAGTACGTGCCGATCTACTCGGCAATAAGTTATCTTATATCGCCGCTAAATTTGATGGTAGCCTCAATGCGCCAAACGTACCCGCAGGCTCGTTTAAATTTGATATTGCAGGCACGCCACAACAGCTCAAAATTAATCAATTTAGCCATCAAGGTAAAGAAGGCTATATCAACGCCAACGGTAGCATTGATATGACCAATGGTGCCGGCTGGCATATCAATGCTGACATGAAAAATTTTGATGCCAGCTATTTTGTGCCAAGTCTGCCAAGCCAAATCACCGGCACCATCAATACCGATGGCTACTGGCGGGCAGGCGCTCAGTATATTCATATCGCCAATATGAATCTCAAAGGCAGACTAAAAAATCAACTCTTGATGGCGACGGGTCAATTGACCGCAAAACTGAATTTGCCAAAAGACCTAAGTAGTCTGCGTCAAGTCATTGAAAATAGCGCCAATAGTCAAAAATACGGACAAATCCGCCGTCTTATTGAAAGTCTGCAAGCCAATAATCTACTGGTGCAATGGGGTAGCAATCGTATCACCGCCAATGGCAACCAAAACCAACTGGTGACCAGTGTCGATATCAGCACACTCAATCAGCTAATGCCGCAGCTAAAAGGTATCGTTAAAGGCGGCATTATCTTAACCCAAGATAACAACCAAGCACTGCCTAACATCTATGTGGATTTAGTCGGGCGTAACATTTCACTGCCAAACTTTGTGGTGCTCGATGCCAAAGTCACCGGTAAATTGGTCAATCTTGCCAAATCACCCAGTCAGTTGCAATTGACTGCAACGGGTCTCAACATCGCCAATCAACCGCTGCGCTCTGTGCAATTGTATTTTAACGGTACCCAAGACAATCACACCTTGGATGTCAAAGCAGATAGTACCAAAGGACAAGTGCAAGCGACGCTCAAAGGTCGTATCGATCTTGCCAAAAAACAGTGGTCGGGTCTGCTCGGTAATGGACAAATTGGTACCAAATATGCCAAGCTGCAACAGTTGCAACCCGCCCAAATGCTATTTGGCTGGCAAAACCTAAATGTACAAATGGCGGCACACTGCTGGCAAATGGTGGGTCAAAACGGCAGTCTGTGTCTAAAAAACAACCTTGTGGTCAGTAATGGGCAAGGCAATGTCGATGTCAGCGTGCAACAAATTGATAGCCAAATTTTCTCTGTGGTGATGCCGCGTGATATCGCTTGGTCAGGAAAACTCAACGGCACCGCACTCGTTCATTGGCAGAAGAACCAACGACCCAGTATCAATGCCAGCTTCTTTACCGATAACGGGGTATTTGGTACTGCCCCACAAACCCCTGAAGAAAATCCAACGACCATTGCCTATGAGCGTATCAGTGTCATCGCCCGTTCAACCGCAGAAGGGCTAAAACTTCGTGCAGATATCAAAACAGCCAATGGTGCAGGCAATGGCTATTTGGACGCCACTGTCAATCCGTACATACAGTCAAAACCGATTTCAGGCACCGTTGTTTTTCAAGATATTGACTTGGCGGTATTTAAACCTTTCTTCCCATCGTTTGAACGTTTGACAGGTAACGGTCTAGTGGCAGGTAAAATCAGTGGTTCATTAATGCAGCCCAAATTTGTGGGCGATATCGAGCTACAAGATGCCGGTCTTAGCATCACAGGCGTGCCGATGCGCTTTGATAAGATTAATGTGTTATCGCACGTGGCAGGCAATCAAGCCTCTATTGACGGGTCGTTTGCCAGTGCAGGCGATGGTCAAGGCACCATTACCGGTACAGTTGATTGGACACGTGAGTTGCAAGCCAAGCTGAAGCTGCAAGGTAAAGCGCTGCAAGTGAGCCAGCCGCCTGCGATTACTGCCATTATTAATCCAATTTTTGATGTGATTGTCAAACCTAGCCAGCGCTACGTGAATATCGTCGGCGTGATTGATGTGCCTCGCGCCACCATTCGCCCCCCTGAAACCACAGGCAGTGTGGTGAGCAAATCCCCAGATGTTAACGTGATTGATAGACGCTTGATGGGTCAGATTGATGATGTACTAAAAGTCACCCAACCTTGGAATATCAACGCGGATGTGGGTGTAGATCTCGGCGAGCGCATAAGTTTCCAAGGTTTTGGGGCACGCTTACCATTGGCGGGTGCGCTGCATATCACCCAGCGCGGTCAAGGTACGATGAAAGCAGAAGGGGTGGTGCAAGTATCACGCCGCTCAAAAGTCGAAGTGTTTGGGCAAAGCTTGAATCTAAACTTTGCGCAAGTTCGGTTCAATGGTGAAGTGATGAAACCACTGCTAAACGTAGAGGCAGTGAAAGACGTGCAAGGCGTACAAGTGGGTGTCAAAGTCAAAGGTAGTGCCAGTGCGCCAAGTATCACCGTGTTTAATAATGGCGGACTTAGTGAACAGCAGGCGATGAATGCGTTGGTGACGGGTAGCCTAAATAACCATTCAGGTCAAACTACCAACGAACAAGACTTTAGAAATCGCGTCAACAATACCATTGCCGCAGCAGGGTTAAGTTATGGCTTAAGCGGAACGCGCAAATTTACCAACCAAATTGGTCAGGCATTTGGGTTGCAGCGTTTAACGTTAGACGCCAATGGCTCGGGCAATGACACCTTGGTCAGTCTAACGGGGTATATCACCCCAGACTTGTTTATACGTTATGGGGTAGGCGTGTTCACCTCGCAGCCTGAGCTCAGTATGCGTTATCAATTAACAAGACGCTTGTATATTGAGTCTAAATCTGCCATCAATAACTCTGTCGATTTGATTTATAACTGGCGCTATTAATGGGTTGATAAACAGTAAAAAGGCTGAGTTAATGCTCAGCCTTTTTTGGTTTCACGGTTTTTTGGTTTTACTGTTTTTTAGCTTAAGTTTTGGTTAAGGACACCAATTACGCACACCATAAAACAGCACTTGCGCCTGTTTGATACAGCGATTGAGATAATCTTGTTTACCTTGTACCTCTGTGGGGTCAAATTTGAGCCATTTATACACCCAAGAAAAATACATATTCACGCCCATATCCGCAATCAACAGCCGTACTTCTTGATTTAAATGTCCAAAGGCAGGTTGCATGGCCAAATCATCGGTCATGATTTGCGCAAACAAGCTGATTTGCTCATCGAGTGCATGTTGCACAGCTTGGTTGCCACCATAGCGTTCAGAGACAATAAAGTGCCAGTGCAATGATGCGTGCTCGACACTTTCCAAAAAGAAACCCACGCTTGAGGCAATTTGACCTTCATGCGTTCGGGTGCGACCCAGCTGCAAATGATCGCGCAGACTTTGCAGCGTGTGACCGAGTTCTTCATTGACTAAGCAGGTGCCAAGCTCATCGATATCCTGAAAATGTCGATAAAAAGCCGTTGGCACTACGCCGACTTCGCGGCTAATCTGGCGAAGTGAAATCGACGAAAACGCATGCCCTGACCTCGATAACTGAAGCACCGATTGAAAAAAGGCTTGACGGGTTTGGCGTTTTTGCAAGTCACGGCTAGTCATTAGGTATCCAATCAGCGGGTTAAATAAGGAAAAATATTCTAAGCCGAAAACGCCAAATATACAATCGTTGACGATTGACGATTGACGATTGACGATTGAAGCTCAGCGATGAGGTTTAAATATTCACCGACCAATTGCCCTTTAACGCTTGCGCGAGCCGATAGGCTTCATGATCATTCATGCCAGTCAGCATGTCTAAAATACACAACATATTTTGATAAACATCATCCCCTAATTGCCGACTAACATTGCTTAAATGGGCATTTAATAAGTTAAGCAGTCGTAATTGCTCAAACTGAGCAATACTGTCTGCTGAATTACCCGTCAACGCGAGCGGCATAAACGCATCAAGTAGCGTATGTAAACAGCGGTTTGACATGATTTCAACGCGTACTTTGCTTGGATGTTGAAAAATACGGGTATGGGCTAGGCTTTTGGCTTCACTGATACTACTGCGTACGTTATTGGGGCAGTAGTCAAATAAGCTGCCCGTCAGCTCACCTGCCAATAATGCGGCTTGGTTGGCAACAAAGGCATCAGTAACTTTGTCCACCAATCGCCGCATTGCTCGACCCCGTAGCGCGGCTAATTTTTGGCTGATAGGCGCATTGGTCGTGACTTCAGACGGTACGCCAAGCCGTTTACCGACGAGTTTGAGCAGCAGTGGCTCAACTTCATGATACTCTAACATACCCAGTAAAATCCCATCTTCCAAATCAATTAGCGCATAACAAATGTCATCGGCGGCTTCTAGCAAATAAGCCAATGGATGCCGCGCATAACCCCTTTGGGTTTTGGGTAATTGCAGCTGCTCTGCCAAATCATGCAAAAACGGCGCTTCACTTTCAAAGCAGCCAAATTTTTTGAGCGTTAAGGGTGAGGGCAGTGCGTCACTGTCGCTGACTGGGTTGCTGACTGGGTTGATAGGTGTGGAAAGATAAGGGTATTTCATAAAAGCGCCCAGCGTCGCCGCTGTCAAGCGCATGCCGCCTGCATCGGGATGATGCTCGTTACGGGTCAGCAGTCGAAAGCCTTGCGCATTGCCTTCATACGCTAATAAATCTATTTGCTGGCGCGGGCTAAGCCGCCTTAGATATTGGCGCTGCGCAGGCTGAAAAAACCAATCTCGAATCGCCTGTTCACCCGCATGCCCAAATGGGGGGTTACCGATGTCATGTGCCAAACAAGCTGCCTGCACAATGACTCCCATATCCGACATGGTAAAGCCGCTTGGCAAGTCATTACCGAGTTTCTCCGCGCTCATCATCCCTAGTGAACGCCCAATACAAGACACTTCAAGCGAATGGGTTAAGCGGGTATGAATACCCATCTCATGAGTTAACGGATGCACTTGGGTTTTTTGATTCAATTGGCGAAAAGATTGCGAAAAAACCAGCCTGTCATAGTCCTTATGAAATGCCGTCCTTGACGTCTTGGATTGGGTGAAATGATTGCCATGATAGATAGGTTTGGCAGATAACAGCGCTTGCCATTGCTTGTGTGTATTTTTTTTCATTATTATTTTCAGTCATAAAGATAAATAGCGGATTCTTGGAATTAGCTAACTAGCTAATTGATTCTAGCTAGATAATTGATTATTAACCAGTTTGGATAAAAATTTTTTCAAGTGTTTGATGACACTATACCATTAATCGCAAAAAATGACCAAATAGGAACTTTTCTGATAAAACAATTGTGTAATTTTTTTATTATTGTTATAATTTAGTAACAGATACAGTGTAGAATGTAATCACTATAAGATAAATGTAATGTTTGATTACCTTTGTAAATTGCTTTTGTAGCACTACTAGACATAGGTTTCAATCTATGTCGTATAGGGATAATTGCTAAGTAACAGAGTGAAATTTAAACAGTTAAATTTCAAATTTTTTAGGACACAAGTTATGATCCATCAAGTGAACGATACTAAAGGCACCGATGATAGTGTAGAAATGACGCGCCATCACTCCAAAATCAACATTCATAGTGTTGTACTGGTGATTATGTTATCGCTCGTGGTGACATTTTTGATGGTGGTGGGGGTCAGCTATCTGTATGAAGCTAACAACTTAAAAGGACAGTCATCGAAATATTTTTGTCCGTCCGCTTCTGCCGTACAAGTGGGTATATGCGTTAAGAGCTAATAGTGGGTTTGCTATTGGGCGTGAATGGTTATTATATTTGCCGACTCGGTTAATCCAGTCGGTTTTTTAATGCCTAAGTTTAAGGGCTTTGAATTAAAATGCTTTTAATTGAAATGCTTTGAATTAAAGCGCTTTGAGCTGATAAATGCCGGCAAAAATTTGCCCCATTTTTTTATATTTGAGTGGCTCAAGTGATGCGGTAAATGATTCCAACAACTGTGTGTGATCTTGATCGCTTTCGATATATAGTAATGACTGCGGATGGATTAACTGATGGTTTATTAAGCCATGCAAAATTGTCCCCCACAACGCTAGTTGATAAGGCGGGTCGATAAATACCACATCAAACGGCTCGGTGTTTGCCAGTTGGGATAAGGCTTGTTGTATTGTAGCTTCCATTGTCACAATTTTTGTATCAGCAATACCTAACAGGGCTTGGGTGGCTTTGATGTGCCTACATTGCTCATGGTTAGGCTCGATAGAAGTTAACTGTTTGGCACCCCGCGACAAGGCTTCAAAACCGAGTACCCCACTACCAGCACAGCAATCTAGTACCTTGGCATTGACTAAATCGTCGGCAAGCCAGTTAAATAGCGTCTCTCGGACACGGTCAGGGGTCGGCCGCAACCCATCGGCATCAATAAACGCCACCAAACGCCGCCGATACTCGCCGCCGATGATACGGACGTGAGAAACTGGCGGGGATTTGGTCGCTTTATTGGGTCGTTTGCTAATTTTAAACATCATAATTTGGAAATCAGTGTTTGGAAGTCATAGTTTGAAAGTCATAGTTTGGACATCTACATTACGTTAGTCAGCGCCACCCACCGCAGGGAGTTTGGCGGTATTGGGTTTTGCGATAATAGGTTTACCTGACAAAACTAACGCTGCCCGTTGCAATTTGGCGGCTTGTTTTTCGGCGTTGATTTTGGCAAGTTCTTCAGGCGACGGTGGCACAATCGGTTTTTTGATTTTATCAATGAGCCAATAATCCATCATTTTACGCACAATCGGTGCTACCCAGCCACCATGCCGACCGTTTTCTACGATGACGGCAATGGCAATTTGCGGGTTTTCTACCGGGGCAAAACCAACAAACCAGCCATGATCCCAGTGACGCGAGTCAAGCGCGGCTTCGTTATAGCGTTTACCTTGTGCGATAGATTTGACCTGCGCTGTGCCTGTTTTACCAGCGATGCGATAAGTTGGCGTATAGATATTATGCGCTGTGCCTTTTTTGACCACATCTTCCATGGCTAGGTGCATACGCTGCCAATCATTGGGGTTACCGTTGTATTGAATTTTCCCATCGGGCTTTTCAATAGGGGTGACATGTTCGGCACCGGTGGATTTTTTGAGCAGATGGGGCGTCAAATGTTGTCCATCACCGGCTAGCATGGCGATACCATTGGCAATCTGTAAGGGTGTCGCCAAAAAATACCCTTGCCCGATACTCACAGAAATGGTTTCCCCAGGCAACCAGGCTTTTTTGTAGGTTTTCATTTTCCACTCAGTAGAAGGGTAGACGCCGGTTTTTTCTCCCGGCAAATCAATCCCTGTTTTACTACCAAAATTAAAACGCGTCATCCAATCATGAAGCCGGTCAATACCGAGTTGATAAGACAGCTTGTAGTAGTAGGTATCGACAGATTCGACCACGGATTTATGCAAATTGACGTTACCATGACCCGATTTTTTCCAGTCACGAAATTTATGGCTATCGCCAGGCAGACTAAAATAACCCGGATCATAAATACTACTGTCCCATCCCATTATGCCGTAATGAATCCCTGCCAAACCCTCAATCGGTTTGATAGAAGAACCCGGGGGGTATTGCCCTTGTAGCGCGCGGTTGTACAGTGGCATGTCGGGGTCTTGTTGCAGTGCCTTGTATTCTCTGCTACTAATCCCAGTGATAAAGGGGTTGGGGTCAAAACTTGGGTTGCTCACAAAGGCTAAAATCTCGCCAGTGCTTGGGTCAATTGCCACCGCGGCGCCGCGTTTACCATTTAACAAATCGCTGGTCAATTTTTGCAAGCCATAATCAAGGCTTAGATAAATATCATTGCCGGGAATGGGTGGTTTGGTATCGAGTTTTTTGATGATATCGCCATAGGCATTGGTTTCAATTGATTGATAACCAGGTTTGCCCAGTAGCAGCGGCTCGTAATATTTTTCAATCCCTGTTTTACCTATCAAATCGGTGCCTGCATACAGTTTCTTATCCAGCTTTTTACTATCATTGTCGCTGATACGCCCAACATAGCCAATCACATGGGCAAACAAATCACTGTAGGGATAGGTGCGCGTGAGTTTACTTTGAATGGTCACGCCTTTAAAAAACGGTTTGCGTTCACTAAACTGGGCAACTTGCTGCTCGGTAAGTCCGATTTTAATGGTGACAGGTTCGTTTTTACTTTTTTTAAGGGCTTTTGAAGCTTCACTGATTTCTTCAGGTGTCAACTGAAAAATCGGGGTGAGTAGTGCCAAGGTATTGTCAGGATTGTCAATTTCATCAGGACTGATGACAGCGGTAAAAACAGGCTGGTTATCTGCCAAAATCACGCCGTTACGGTCATAAATATAGCCGCGACTGGGCGGCGCAGAAACCAGTTTGATACGATTATTGTCAGACTGGGTAACGTACTGGTCATGGGTATAAATTTGTAGATAAGCATAGCGTACAATCAAGCCAACCAAGCCCAAAAAAACAAACACCGATGCCAAAATTACCCGGCGGCGAAAGATAAGATTTTCACGTTGCATATCTGAAGAATGGGGTGGTTTCATAAGCGGGTAACAGCAATTAGAACGGTTTTAAAAAGGGGCACGGTGCGATGAACGTTTAGCTTAATGCAAATATAGGGATATCACCCAGCTTCCTACCTACTGGTGGCTTAAGTCTGATGGCTCAAATCAAAATTTAAGAGCGATATACTAGCATAAAATGTGGTAAATAAGCATGCCCAAATCCTGTCAAAATCGCAAATAACTAACGGCTGCTGACAAAACAAATGTATCAAATTATGATAACCGCATTGACGGTAATATGGATGATAACTTAGGGACGCAAAACCGCTAAAAATATAACTTCTTCAGGCAAAATATATCTTTCTGTGCTAAAATCTAGCGGTTTGAACGCACCCATATTCACGCACCCATACTATAGACGTTGTCAAGCAAACCTTGTAATGTCATCTCGGTTTTATGGTCCTTTGATTTTAGCTTTTTCACTATGTGAGCTTTTTTGATATGTTTGCAGAAATTTGGCACAAGCTTGCAATCCATCCGCAATTTTTCGCCATGCTGACCATTCCATTTGTGACAGCAGTCGTGACTTGGGCGCATGTATGGATGGCGCTCAAGATGCTATTTTATCCCATTCATTTTTGGGGCATTAAGATTCAAGGTTTCCCAGGCGGCGGTATCGGCTGGCAGGGCATTGTGCCACGCAAAGCGGGTAAAATATCCGGGATTATCGTTGACCAAACTTTATCCAAGCTTGGCTCGCTCGATGAGTTTTTCCAAGCCATGCACCCTGAAGAAGTGGCAGATTTTATCAGCCAAACCATGAACCAAAACTTGGATTTGCTGATTGATGAAATCATGAATGAGCGCTCGGCAACGCTGTGGGCGAATCTGCCTTTTGCTGTCAAACGCCGTATCTATGCCTATGGACACGAGCAATTGCCAGCTATCATGAAAAATCTGGTGCTCGACTTGACCTACAATGTCGAAAACTTGGTCGATATGCGCGAGATGATTGTCAACAAGATGGAAAGCGACCGTGCGCTGATGGTGCGCATGTTTTTGAAGGTAGGTCAAAAAGAGATTAATTTTATTTGGCACATTAGTGCGCTGATTGGGTTTGTATTTGGTATTTTGCAGATGGCGATTTTTTGGTTTGTGCCGCAGCATTGGACGGTGCCGTTTTTTGCCGCGATTTGGGGGCTGTTGACCAATTGGATTGCCATCTGGATGGTATTTAATCCAATTGAGCCGCATTATTATCGCTATCCCAAATTTTTTAGTTTTAGCAAATCATTGCCGTTTATTCGCTTTGAAAAACCGCACATGGGACAATTTAACTGGCAAGGTGGTTTTATGAAACGCCAGCCTGAGGTCTCTGAGGTGTTTGCTGAGATTGTGGTCAAAGATTTGGTCACGCTCAAAAACATCATGCATGAAATGATGTATGGCAGCCGTGCGATGCAAACGCGTGAGCTGATTAAAAAACACCTAAACCCAATTTTGGAATCACAGGTGATTCAAACGAGCTTGAAATTTGGTTTAGGTCGTAAAGAGTTTGGTCAGCTCAGACACGTGATTATTGATAAGTCAATAGCAGCGACCATGGTGCCGATGAGTAATCCTGAGCTTAACCTTAGCCGCGCAGAAAAAATCTTTGGGCTGTTTCGAGACCGAATTCGTGCATTGACGCCCAATGAATTTCAAAATCTGTTGCGTCCTGCCTTTCGTGAAGATGAATTAACACTGATTATTTTGGGCGGTGTGACAGGGTTTTTGGCGGGCTGGATACATTTGATATTGGTGTTTTATTAATTTGACCCATTTTTTTGGTGAAAATTCTACAGTGTGATAACCACTACAGCGATAGGAGCAGTGGGTATGTTAATTACTGAATTGGGCTATTTTGCGCTTATTTCAGCCTTGGTGATTGCCATTTTACAGGTTATTTTGCCAGCAGTCGGGGTGTTTAAACACCAACCTGCTTGGCAACGACTGGCGGGAAGTTTTGCCATTGCGCAGTTTTTGGCAACCGGCACGTCATTTTTGTGCCTGATGTATGGGTTTTATGCCAATGATTTTACGTTGATTTATGTCGCCAATCAGTCAAATTCTTTGCTGCCTTGGTACTATCGCTTATCAGCCACATGGGGCGGGCATGAAGGCTCACTGTTACTGTGGGTCACCATTTTGGCGACTTGGGGCGCGGCGGTGGCCGTTTTTAGTCGAAGCCTGCCGCTTGCCATGCGCGCACGCGTGTTGGTGATTATAGCCTTTGTGCAAATGATGATGCTAAGCATGGTGATTTTTGTGTCGTCACCTTTTAATCGCAGTCTACCCAGCATCCCAGTGGATGGCAAAGATTTGAATCCACTACTGCAAGACCCCGGATTAATTTTTCACCCACCGATGCTGTATATGGGCTATGTGGGGGCGGTGGTACCGTTTGCCTTTGCCATGGCAGCATTGTGGGCAGGTCGGTTAGATGCGGTGTGGACGCGTTGGTCGCGTCCTTGGACACTAGCGGCTTGGAGCTGTTTGACCTTAGGGATTGTGTTTGGCTCAATGTGGGCATACAACGAGCTTGGCTGGGGTGGCTGGTGGTTTTGGGACCCTGTGGAAAACGCGTCGTTTATGCCTTGGCTCGGTGGGGTCGCATTATTACACTCATTGGCAGTTACTGAAAAGCGCGGCGTGTTCAAAGCTTGGACGATTATGTTGGCGATTTTCACTTTTGCCTTGAGTTTATTGGGTACGTTTTTGGTACGTTCGGGGGTCATTACCTCGGTTCACTCATTTGCCGCAGATCCCACCCGCGGTCTGTTTATCCTAGTGATTTTGGGCGTGGTAATCGGTGGCGGTCTGGCGATGTTTGCGTGGCGCGGTTGGCGTTTGACCCAAGAAAGCCATTATCAGCTCAAATCTCGTGAGACATTATTGGTCATCAATAACATTATTATATTAGTCGCAACCATCGTGGTGGTCATTGGCACACTTTATCCAATGCTGGCCGATGCGTTAAAACTGGGTCAAGTATCGGTCGGCGCGCCTTATTTTAATGCGTTATTTGTGCCATTAACTTGGTTATTGTTGTTGTTTTTAGCCATTGGACCGGTCAGCCGTTGGAAAAAAGACACCCGTCCATTCTTAGGTATAGGCTTGGCGATTTTAGCCAGCTGTTTTGTGTTAGCCGGGGTTTTAAGCTATTTCTTGGTGAGTGGCATCAATATCAACATCTTTATGTCAGCGGCACTGTGTTTATGGGTGTTGGTATGGATGGTGATTGATATCAAAGACAAAACCCGTAACGCGCGCTCGCTGGGCGCTGGGCTGAAACGTCTGCACATGGGCTATTGGGGAATGCAGCTAGCGCATTTGGGTATTTTACTATCCGTGATGGGCATTGCCATTACCACAAGCTTAAGTATCGAAAAAGACATTGCCATGCAAAAAAACCAATCGGTTGAAGTACAGGGCTACCAGTTCACGATGGATGAACTAAAAAAAATTCGCGGCGCCAACTTTGATGCCACCCAAGCGGTCGTCAGTGTTCGTAAAAATAATCAAGTGGTCGCGACCCTTTATCCAGAAAAACGCCATTATGTGGTCAGTCAAATGCCCATGACCGAAGCTTCTATCCAGTATAACCCATTAAGAGATATCTATATGGCAATGGGAGAGCCTATTTTGGACGCCAATCAAAGTGAAGCCAATGCCACTAAATGGGCGGTGCGTATCTATATCAAACCTGGCGTACGCTGGGTGTGGTGGGGTGGTTTTGTGCTGGCGCTCGGTGCGATTTTAAGTATGTTTGATAAACGCTATCGTAAACTGCCTAGACTTGCTGATATGAGTGATGACAAGTCGGGGAATTTGGCAGCGATTAACACCCCAGCGGCAATCGCCCCCGTGTTAGTAAAAAATGACAGTGAGTTAGGTGAGGAGAGTGCTCATGGCAATGCGTAAAAGACAACTTTGGTTTTTGATTCCTTTGGTGCTTTTTTTGATTATCATTGCGCTGTTTTATACGCGGTTGGGCAAAGATACCACGGTAGTGACCAACACCTCGCTCAATCGCGCTTTGCCAAGTTTTAGCTTACCGTCGTTGGGTAACCCATCACAAATGATTACCCAAGCGCAGTTACCCAAACAGCCATTTTTACTCAATGTATGGGCGTCTTGGTGCGTGACTTGTAAAGTTGAACACCCGTTTTTACTGCAAATGTCAAAAGCAGGCGTACCGATTGTTGGGGTCAATTATAAAGATGAAACCAAAGACGCGCTTGATTATCTCAACACCCATGAAGACCCATTTACCCTCAATGTGCAAGATAAAGAAGGGAATTTTGGCATTGATTTGGGTCTGACAGGTGTGCCAGAGTCGTTTGTGGTTGATGGCAAAGGCAATGTGCGCCAGCATATCTTGGGTGAAATCAACGAAGATCGCTACAATAAGCAAGTATTGCCTTGTATGACTGCGCTGCGTGAACAAGCCGCCGATGCTAAAATCCGTGAGGTGTGCCAATGAGTATCACATTTGCAAAAATTCTTCATTTGATAGTCAGAGCGATGGCTACAGTGTTGTTGGTTGCAGGGTTATCCATGTCGGCTTGGGCAAATATTGATACCTACCAATTTGACAACCCGCGCCAAGAAGCCCAGTATCGTGCGCTCATTGAAGAATTTCGTTGTCCAAAATGTCAAAATCAAAACTTGGCAGGTTCCGATGCGCCAATTGCACAAGATTTAAAACAAAAGACTTATGATATGGTCAAAGACGGTCGTTCTGACGCCGAAATTCGCCAGTATATGAATGAGCGCTACGGTGATTTTATTAGCTACAAACCACCTGTGCGCCCATCCACCTGGATTTTATGGTTTTTTCCGCCGGTGTTGTTGGTGTTTGTGATGCTGGCTTGGTTTATTCGTAACCGTAATTCCTCAAAACGTGCCGCTGTCATTGCCAATCCCATAGAAGACGGCTATGCGCCACTTTCAGCCGCCGAACAACAGCGATTACAAGACTTGTTAAACGCCAATGATAACGCTGCCAATGCTAAAACTAGTGAAATCAATCAAGCAGCGGTTAAGGAAAATTAATGTCAACGCTAATTATTTTTATCATTGTCGCGCTTCTGTTTGCTATCACGCTTGCGGTATTTATTTTGTTACCTTGGTTGCAAACCCAAGACCATCACGCCATCGCCAATCGCGCTGATAATCAGTTACTAACGCTCAATATTGAAGTATTTAAACAACGGTTGGTAGAGCTTGATGCCGATTTTGGTGAGGGTGAAATCGATGAGGCGACTTATCAAACCCAAAAACTGGCGTTAGAGCGTCAATTACTAGACATCAGTGACAATCAAGATACCAGCCATTTTACCCCCAATTGGAAAAGCCGTCTGATATTTCTCATCTGGATTCCGCTGTTATCTGCGATGGCTTATGTGATGATTGCTGATCGCACGCCCGTCTATCAATTATGGGATGCACAAAATCGCTTGGGACAAGTCGCGGATGATTTATTGACCGCAAAAATCGATACGCCACCCGAATGGGCGACCAAAGACAGCGTGGGACTCATTAGTGCCATGCAAACCAACGTGCATCATCATGCCACCGATCCGCTACGTTGGTTTCGTCTATCTGAAGTGTTTGTAGCTTTGCAAGCACCCGAGCAAGCAATTGAAGCCTTGGCAAGAGCGTATCGTCTCAATCCTGATGATGAAAAAGTCGCCATCACCTACGCCCAAACTAGCTTTTTTACCCAAGGCGGGGTAATGGATGACAAAACTCGCCAAGTGGTTGAGCATATTCTAGCCAAAAGTCCTAAACACCAAGGCGCACAAATGCTGATGGCAATGGGCGAAATGCGAGCGGGTAACTACGCGCAGTCTCGAAAATGGGTAGAACTGCTACGCACCGAAATCCAAGCGCGTCCTGGCGATCATACCCAAGCCTTAAGCAGCTTATCTGAACTTGAGCAGACCATCAATCAGCGGGAAGCCCAAGGCGAACAGGCGATTACAGTCAATGTTAAAGTCACCCCTGAGATATTAGGACGGGTGAAAAAAGGCGAAAGCTTATTTGTTAATGTGCGTAAGATGGCAGGTGGCCCCCCTGTTGCTGCCAAAAAACTGTCAGCAGATAGCTTAACCATCAATGGTATGACAATTAACATCAGCGATAACGATAGCATCATGCCGACCATGACCTTAAGTTCGGCGATTAGCACGAATGAGGCATTGGTGATTACCGCCCGGGTTAGTGCTTCAGGTGACGCCATGCCGCAAAGCGGTGACTTGACGAGTAACCCCGTACCGCTAGAGAAAACGGCCGACTTGACAACGGTATTGATTGATAAAATCGTGCCTTAAATCGTTATGAAAAATTTCTTGATTGAGTAGGGGCTTAATTGAATGGAAAGCGGATTAAATCTTGCCACATTTTTATTTTTAATACCCCTATCAATTTAAATTATTTTGCAAAAATTGCTTGAGATTTTAGCGGTTAACGAGTATTGTTAACCCAGTATTTCAAAACTGTTAGTTATTCGAACACACCATTTGTGGGTCTTTTTTGCTATTGCAGTAATGAGATAGGGCGATTTTAATAATTTCGACTTAAGGAATAGGTTTATGAAGCGTATTATTCTTTTAGGGCCACCTGGCGCTGGTAAGGGTACCCAAGCACAAATCATCACCAAGGAATTTAATATTCCACAAATTTCAACAGGTGATATGCTACGTGCCGCTATCAAAGAAGGTACTGAGCTTGGCAAACAAGCCAAAAGTATCATGGATGCCGGTGGACTTGTCTCAGATGATTTAATTATCAACCTAGTTAAAGCCCGTATTGCGCAGCCAGATTGCGCCAAAGGCTGTATTTTTGATGGCTTTCCGCGCACCATTCCACAAGCGCAAGCGTTAGCCGATGCAGGCGTACACATCGATAACGTGGTAGAAATTGCCGTACCTGATGAAGACATCGTGTCTCGTTTGTCAGGTCGTCGCTCTCATCCTGCTTCAGGTCGCGTGTACCATGTGATCTATAATCCACCCAAAGTGGAAGGTAAAGATGACGAAACCGGTGAAGATTTGGTTCAGCGCGATGACGATAAAGAAGATACCATCCGCGATCGTTTAGCGACTTATCATAACCAAACAGAGGCCTTGGTTGGTTTTTATCAAGACTTGGCAAAATCGGGTCAAAACGCGCCACGCTATGCCAAATTTGATGGTACACAAGCGATTGATAAAGTCAGTGAACAAGTCCTTGCCGAGTTAAAAGCATAATTAAAACCATGATGAAACGCATCGATGGGCTTTAGGTAAGCTAAAAAAAAGCTGAAATTTCGATTTCAGCTTTTTTTATAATTAAATCAATTTTATAGCTAAATCGGGCTCAATAAAAAAGCCAATTCAATGTGAATTGGCTTTTTTAATGCAACAAACAATTAAGCAGTTTTAAGGGCTTTAATTGCTTTGTTTAAGCGGCTTTTATGACGTGCTGCTTTATTTTTGTGAATCACGCCTTTGTCAGCAATACGGTCAATCACTGGAACTGCTTTTTTGTAAGCTTCAGTCGCTGCTTCGTAGTTTTTATCTTCAACGGCTTTTACCACATGTTTGATGAAAGTACGAACCATAGAACGTTGTGATGCTTTTAATTGACGACGTTTAACGTTTTGACGAGCGCGTTTGCGAGCTTGTGCAGAATTTGCCACGTAAATCTCCTTGGATTTGCAATATAAATCGATCTGTTAGTAAGTGAGCAGCCATTCGCTTATTACAGACACGGGTAGTTAGGGTTGCTTGAATCCTTGAATCACTAGACACGGAAACACAATTAACGATATCAAGCGGATTTAAAGCCCGCTATTTTAGCAAACTCACGCTACAATAACAACTTATTCGGCAGATTATTCAGCGTATTTCGTCTGTTGACCAAAAAACCATCGCGCAATGCCCACCAACGCTGAAAAAAACGTATTTGTAGGTGAAAGTTTTGATTATCTGTGATTAAATAAAATGACATTACAAACTCATAAAATATTCATACTGAGGTCATTGTTTTATGCAGCGCACAGCATTAATCATCGGTGCAACCGGCTTGGTAGGCAATTCATTACTCACTCAACTTGGCAGTTTGTATCAAAAAGTCATTATCATTGCGCGCTCTCAGCCAAAAGGGTTGAGTGACTCGATGCATTTCTACCAGCTCAAAGATTTTAATCAAATGCATGAATTTGTGTCTGCGCTGTCGATTGGTAAAGACACCGATGCTTTTAGCTGTCTGGGTACCACCATTAAGGAAGCGGGTAGTGAAGCCGCCTTTCGACAAATCGATTTTACCTATAATGTGGCATTTGCAAAAGCTTGCAAACAAAAAGGCGTAGAGCGGTTTTTTTTGTTATCGGCGATGGGCGCCAACGCTGACAGTCGCTTTTTTTATAACCGTGTCAAAGGTGAGCTTGAGACTGCGATTGATAATTTAGGCTTTCAAGAATTGGCAATTTTTCGTCCCTCTTTGCTGCTTGGCAAACACGATGATCGTAAACTTGAAACCATCGCGCAGACGGCGTACAAACTCATCAAACCTATCGTACCCAAGAAACTGCCTGTCCGTCCCATAGAAGCCGATAGGGTGGCGATGGCAATGGCGCTGGTGAGCAACAATTGGCACATCAAACATACTTATGAAAAATGCGCCAATCGCGTCGATACCGTCAAGAAAACCCAAGTTATCAGTAACGGTGAAATGCTAGCGATGACGCGGTTTAGAAACTAACCTTCCCAAAAAAACAATTGACTTAAGGAGCCATGATGAGCGACATGACGTTACAAAATTTTATTACCTGCGATTTATTAGATGATAATCCAGAATGTCAGGTTTGTGCACCCAACATGGAAGGCAAACGCTTTTTTAGCTATGGCGGTAACACAAAATTTGGCGGCGAAGTGGTAACTGTCAAATGCTTTGAAGACAATAGCCGGGTTAAAGAGCTGTTAGCCACGCATGGCAAAGATGAGAGAGGCAATGGCAAGGTTTTGGTGGTAGACGGTGGGGCGTCAATGCGCTGTGCCTTGCTGGGTGATATGATTGCACAAAGCGGCGTTGATAATGGCTGGGCTGGCGTGATTGTGTATGGCTGTGTGCGAGATGTGGATGATATGGGCAAAATGCCAATTGGCGTACAAGCGCTCGGCGCCATTCCCCGCAAATCCAATCGTAAGGGTGTGGGCGAGACGGATATCGAGATCAGCTTTGGCGGTCTAACTATCAACTCTGGCATGTATGTGTATGCGGATAATAACGGTATCATTCTTAGTCAAAAATCACTAATCGACTAGGGATATTATGATGAAAAATCTGTTTAAAATCGCCGTGATTAGCAGTGGTTTATGAACTTTGCTATATCGACAATACGCCATGTTAAAAGCCTTTCAGGTGTAATACAACATCCGCTAAATTTGGCTGATTTTTTGCTTTAAATCAGCCGCAAAAACCCCCACAATAACGTCATTATTTTTCGCCTTTTTAACTCAAAAGACTTATAACCAAAAGACCGATAACAATGACGAATGTTACACACCCCCTGTCCCATCTTTCCTTTCGCCTCAACCAATCGTTGTTTGACAATGCCAAGCATGACAAAAAATGGCTGGGCAACTTACAAGGCATGACCCAAGCCTTATGGCTTGCCAGCCTCACCAACAGCGATAGCGGTCAGCAAAACCGCCTAAAAGTGGTCGTGACCCGTGACCAAAATCAGCTCAATCAGCTTGAAACAGAGTTGGCATTTAGTGGGGTTGATGCCCATGTGTTTCCTGATTGGGAAACGCTTACCTATGACGAGTTGTCACCGCACCATGACATTGTCTCTGAGCGGATTCATTTACTTACCCATATGCCAACTGATGGTATTTTACTGATTTCGGTGCAGACCTTAATGCACCGTGTCGCCCCTGCATCATGGCTATTGGGTCAACACTTTGATTTGTCAGTGGGTGACACCTTTGATGTGGCAACCGAACGTCGAAAACTGGCAACCGCGGGCTATCATGCGGTAGATAATGTCTTTGAGCCCGGGGAATTTGCGGTGCGTGGCAGCGTGATTGATTTGTTTGCCATTGGTCAGCCATTCCCAGTCCGCATTGATTTGTTTGATGATGAGATTGAGAGTATCCGTTTTTTTAACCCGCAAACTCAGCGTAGCTTGACCCAAGCGGATTTGGACGAGTTAAAAGACAGTGACCCCCATCAATATGTCAAATTTATGAATAGTCAAAAAAAATCGGGTGAAACCATCGGTAAAATCACCAGTTTTCAGATTTTACCCGCGCGAGAATTTCCCCTGGATGAGGGTAAAGAAACGTTTCGCGCCAATTTTGCCAGCACCTTTGCCAACACATCTGCCCGCCGTTTTGAGCTGTTTAACGATGTGATGAACGGCATTGCACCCGCGGGGGTGGAGTATTATCAGCCATTATTTTTTGACACGGATACTTGGCAAAATGGCTCGGATTTTTTTAGTTATTTGCCCAAAGATAGCTTGTTTATCGTCGATAATCAAATAGAGACGGCTTACCAAAATTTTTGGCAACAAATCCAAACTCGCTACAATGACCGCAGGCACGATATCGAAAAACCGATTGTGGCACCGCAAGATTTGTATCTGGCAGAACATATCTTTAACGAAAAAATTGCCCAATATCCCCGCATTATCACCAGCGAACAGCCAATAGATGACACCAAAGCAGGGGCAATCAATGCATTGGTTGACACACCACCTGATTTAACCGTTGACCATAAACTTGCTGAGCCACTGCAAAGATTGATGGCATTTCGCGAGCAGTTTGCTAAACCGATATTATTGGTTGCCGAAACTGCGGGTCGCCGTGAGATTTTATCGGAGCTGTTGCAAAAACGCTTTAATTTGCAAAGTGTTTCAGGATTGACCGATTTTCTTGCAAACATGGATGAGGCGCATAGCACTACGATTGCCTTGACCATTGCACCGATTGAACGAGGTGCGTTACTCCCCGATAAGTTTGCGATTGTCTCAGAAACCCAGTTGTTTGGACGGCAGGTGTTACAGACTCGCCGCCGTCGCCAAAGCGATGTGTCTGATGAATTTTTGGTTAAATCGGTCAGTGAGCTTAATATCGGCGACCCTGTGGTGCATATTGATTTTGGCATTGGGCGTTATCAAGGCTTGATTACCCTTGAGATTGATAGACAATTGCAAGAGTTCATCCATCTTACCTATGCAGATGATGCCAGTGTGTATGTGCCTGTGGCAAATCTGCAGCTTATCAGCCGTTATGCGGGTGGCGACTCGGCAACCGCACCGCTTCATACCATAGGTAGTGGTAAATGGGATAAAGCCAAAGCCAAAGCACTCAGCCAAATTCATGATGTGGCGGCGGAACTGCTCAACGTACAAGCCCGCCGCGATGCCAAAGTGGGCATTAACTTCCCAATTGACCAAATCCAATATGACTTATTTGCCAGTCAATTTGCGTTTGAAGAAACGCCCGACCAAGCCAATGCCATTGAGGCGGTTAAGTTTGATATGAAGCAAAATAAGCCCATGGATAGGCTGGTGTGCGGTGATGTCGGTTTTGGTAAAACCGAAGTGGCAATGCGTGCCGCTTTTATTGCGGTGCAAGCAGGGTATCAAGTGGCAGTGCTAGTACCGACGACACTGCTTGCTGGGCAACACGAAGACAACTTTTTGGATAGATTTGCCGATTGGCCCATTCGTATTGAAAGCCTGTCGCGCTTTGGCACCAAAAAACAGCACGATGCGATTCTCAAAGGCTTAGCCGAAGGTAAAATTGATATCGTTATCGGTACCCACCGTATTTTGCAAGAAGATGTCAAGTTTGCCAACTTAGGTCTGATGATTGTCGATGAGGAGCACCGTTTTGGCGTCCGAGATAAAGAGCGTATCAAAGCCATGCAATCGGATGTCGATGTACTATCGATGACCGCGACACCCATTCCGCGCACGCTGAACATGGCGTTATCGGGTATGAGAAACATGTCGATTATTGCCACGCCCCCGGCAAGGCGGTTGGCAATTAAAACCTTTGTCATGCAAAAGTCTGATAACTTACTCAAAGAAGCGATTTTGCGTGAATTATTGCGTGGCGGACAGGTGTTTTTACTGCATAACGATGTGGCAAGCATTGAGCGCATGGCAGAAACCGTGCGAGAGCTTGTGCCCGAATCTCGGGTGGCAGTGGCTCACGGACAGATGAAAGAACGAGAGCTTGAGCAAATCATGCAATCGTTTTACCACAAAAAACACAATGTGTTGGTGTGCACTACCATTATCGAAACGGGCATTGATATCCCCAATGCCAACACCATTATCATTAACCGTGCCGATAAATTCGGGCTAGCGCAGCTTCATCAACTTCGTGGGCGTGTTGGTCGCAGTCACCACCAAGCTTATTGTTATCTGCTTGTACCGTCTATTAAAGGCTTGACAACGGATGCCCAAAAGCGCCTTGATGCCATCAGCCGTGCTAACACATTGGGGGCAGGCTTTATGCTTGCCAGTGAAGACCTTGAGATTCGTGGGGCGGGCGAGCTGCTGGGCAAAAACCAAAGCGGCAATATGCAAGCGGTTGGTTTTAATCTCTATATGGATATGCTAAACCGTGCCACCAAAGCCATCAAAGCAGGCAAACAACCTGATTTGAACACCCCATTATCGCTAACCAGTGACATTAATCTGCATTTATCGGCACTTATTCCCGAAGATTATCTGGGTGATGTGCATCAGCGGCTATTGTTTTATAAAAAAATCGCCAATGCTGAAGACTATGACAGCCTAATTAGCATTCGCAGCGAAATGCTAGACCGTTTTGGCAGTTTGCCGGAGCCGACCAAAAATTTATTTGCTATTCACCAAATCCGCTTAATGGCTGAAGCGCTGGAGATAAGCAAGATTGATGGCAATGAGCGGCAAGTCACCTTTGAGTTTTCACCCAGCACCCCTGTGGAAGCCATTACCATTATTGGGCTTATTCAGTCGAATCCGAAAAAATTTAAAATGAATGGCGCGACAGGGCTAAAAATGATGGATGACAAAGCCCTTGCCACACCAGAAGGACGGATTGACGCGGTAAAAAATCTCATAGAGAAATTATCTTTAAAAGCGTGATGATGACCTGATAATAAATAATTATTGGCTCATCATAAGCGTGTTATAGCGAAAAAGAAGATTTAGAAAATGATGGAAAATCAATTACCTAATGGCGAGCGCCTAATTGAAGAACCTACTTATCCTGAAGATTGGGAATGTTGCGACAACGGCTGCGAAGAACTATGCGTGTATGAAATTTACCGCGTCCAAAAACAGGCCTATGACGAACAGCAAAAAAGACTTAAAAGCATACCTAAAACTACTTAGCGACACTGACAAACCTGCTCAGTAGCTGGATTATTCTTCAATAAAAGTAATTTTTTGTAAATTCATATTCCTGTCACATGAATTTCATGCTAATGTCATCAAACTCACGTTAAATATCATGACGTTATGAAGTTGCATTGATAACGTAAAATAGATAGTAAGTAGTAAGTAAACAACTAAAAAATGGCAAAAGCCTTAAAATGAATAAAAAATCCACCACTATGGGATATTGGATAAAGAAGGATAGGAGTAAAAAATGTTAGATATGTTAAATGAAGCGTTTGAATATGAAACCGATATCATCTATCTTGACGAAGGCGATGACGCGGTAGAAATGTAAACTGCAAGTTAAGCGTAAAACCTAAAAATTCGTAACCGATAACCTCTTAATATACCGATTAAGAGGTTTGTTTTTTTTGGGCAATATAAATGAATGATTACTGACTAGTAACTAGTAACTAGTGATTAGGGACTGGTACTGGCAGGCATCGCCACCTCATGGTGCTTATCCATATCCTGCATATTGTGCATGTCGTGATTCATGTTATGATTATGGTTCATATCATCACTTATATTATGATTCATAGGCATGGTAGTCGAAGCTGTCACAGAAGCAGGATTAGACGCAGAATGATTCATTGTCGACATATCGTGGTTCATACTCGTCTCATTCATGCTATGACTGGCATGACTGTGTGAACCTTGATTATGATTATGGTGCATCATCATCGGAATAAAAATTACCGCAAGTCCAGACAACATCATAATCACCCCATTAATTTGGCGAAGGCGAAAATTTTTAATACTCGACTGTAGCATCCCCACAGTTTTTTGCGTGGCAATCAACATCGGCATGGTACCTAGCCCAAATACAAACATCAGAGCCGCCCCTGTAGCGATGTTGTTGCCAGCAATCGCCATCATGAGCGCACCATACACCAATCCACACGGCAAAAATCCCCACAGCAAGCCAGCAAACAAGGCTTTACCAAAGCTATCAATCGGAAACACTTTTTTGCGTAGCGGGGCAAGCGATTGCCAAAAGCGCATCCCGAACTTTTCTAACTGATTAAACAGCGGTAACCCAAGCATCGCAAGCCCAATCAACACCAATACCGCACCCAGTACAATTCTTGGCGCACTGTTGCTCATAATGGACTGAAAGATTGCCACCCCAACAAGACTGGCAATCAATCCAAGCAAGGCATAACTGATGAGGCGTCCCAAATGATAAGTCAAAATCAAGCCATTTTTTTTGCTGTCCGATACATGCTGCATAGATAGCCCAAAAGCCGTCACAATGCCACCGCACATCCCCAGACAGTGCGGTGAGCCAAACAATCCCATGCTAAACGCTGCCAAAAATAATGCCCAGGTCATAAAATGCTCCAAAAAAGTCTAAAAATTTTTGCAAAACGTAGATAAATCAATAGAAAGAAATCAGCAGGAAGAAAGATAACACCAACGCGTTATTTTTGCTCGTCAGTAGGGTCTTGTATTTTTGGGGGCTGAGAAGATGAAGGCTTGGCGGGATTTTGCCCCAATTGTTCGCGGCGAAATTGTCTGTCATCCAAAATGACCCGCTGAGATTCATTGTCCAAATCGTCAAATTGGCGTGATTTGATGGCGTAATAAATGGCAAAAATACCCAATACAAATAGCACTAGACTAATAGGAATCAAAAAATACATGCTTTGCATCGCGCATCCCCATTACTTGGCGTAACAAACGAATTAAGTTAAAAAAACCATTATACGCTTATTTTGGCATAAATAAATGCGGCAAAATGTCGCAGCGTGGCCTGAGTAATTCATGAGTAATCAAAGAGTCATCCAATAGCCGAATGTATGCTTACAAAACAAACACATGGGTTGCAAATCAAAGCAACTCAGTGATTTGAGTGCGAACAATGAATGCTATAATCATAGTGGGTTAAACATTGAGGTTTAACTTGGTTTTAAAACTCAAAATTCTACAAGGAAATTATGATGTTGATGCCTAAAATCTTTAAGCTTTCAAAGAAACAGTTGCTTGCCTTAGGCGCGGCTGTTATGGTGGGCGCATTATTGATGCCAACAGCAAACGCTGCGACAGTAGTCATTGATGTGCGTACCCCAGAAGAGTATTCTGTGAATCATCCCGCAGGTGCCATTAACATTCCACACAATGAATTACTTGCCAAAATAACGGCGCAAGGGATTGCAAAATCAGATACCATTAAAGTGTATAGCCGTGGTGGCGGTCGTGCCCAACAAGCCAAATCTGCCTTGCAGTCAGCTGGCTACACCAATGTAGAGATTCAAAAATAACTTATTTATTGGTCGGTTGGCAGTCGTATTGGGGTTTTACAAGATCGCGAGCGAATGCCAATAATTCATATAAGGCACGTCTTGAATGCTGCAGATTCTGATCAAAATGCTGCCAATCATTTGCCTTTGGTAATGGGGCGATACTTGGAATAGTAGACACTCCATTGATGGCAAACTGCCGTCTTGAACGGTTCATGTGATAAGCGTCTGTTACCAAAATCACCTGTTTGACATTGAACATTTCTGCGGTGTATTTTGCATTTTGACAGGTGTTAAAGCTGTTTTTTTCTGCCACGACCCACATAATGCCTTTTTTTTGCAGCCATTTTGCCATCCATGGCGCCTCCTTACCACTGACGATAATGGGTAAGTCAGTCTGCTGATACACTTGGCTGGCTTTAATCAATCGACCTTCGGTAAATTGGTTAATCACAATCTCATTTTGCTGGTTATTGGTTAATCCGCCACCTAATACCACAATCGCCGTTGCAGGATTGACACTCACCGCCGATTCTGGCAGGCGATAACAATCTAAGATAAACAATACGATGGTAGAAAACAGCGGTGTAAAAAAACTGAGTGTGATTAAACACCCCACCAATACAACAACGGTCAAAATCTGTTTGATGGTTGAAAAAAATCGCTCAAGGTAGTTAATGAGCTTGGCGAATGCTACCATCAGATTCAATCCAAACCGGTTCAGCTTCCAATTTTATCCCAAATTTATCCAATACAGTCTGCTGTATAAATTGCATACTTTTGGCGACATCACGTTGCGTCGCAACTTTTGGCGCATGGTTAGTCAATACTAGGGCTTGTTTTATATGAGTTAAAATCGGTGCAATGCCTTTACCCTTAAGCCCTGATTGGTCAATAAGCCAGCCAGCCGCAACTTTGCAGTAATCAGTCAAATTGCCTTGGGCATCTTTGACAGGATAATGCACCAGATTGGGGTAGCTCTGTAGTAGCTGGTCAACTTGAGATTTGGCGACGATGGGGTTTTTAAAAAAGCTGCCACAATTGGGCAAGTCGTTGGTATCGGGCAGTTTACTTTGACGAATGTCGATGATGGCATTCATGGTATCCACGGGTGTGACTTCATCGCGACCTGCTTGGCTTGCATAGTGCTGTGCAACTTTTGCCACATCCCCATACTGGGTATTGGGTTTGGCGGTTTTACTGAGGGTAAAAATGACGCTGGTAATGAGCCACTGTCCTGCTTGCTGTTTAAACAGGCTGTCACGGTAACTAAACTGGCAATCAGCTTTGCTTAGATGATGCCATGTTAAACTCGGTATATGAAACGCTTTTACACTGTCTATCACATCTTCAGCTTGTACCCCATACGCACCGATGTTTTGTACGGGACTGCCACCCACCCAGCTTGGGATTAACGCCAAATTTTCCAGTCCATACCAACCTTGATGGACCGTGTCTACCACCAGCGTATGCCAATCCTCGCCAGCCATCACCTCAAGTGTTATTGTTTGGCTATCTTCAGACAGGATAGTTTTACCTTTAAGACTAGGTGACACGACAACCGCGTCCAACACTTCAGGCAAAATGATATTACTACCATTGGATAGCACAACAAACGCTTGTTGATGGGCTGCCAGTCGTTTAAAAGTCGGCTCAATATCAGACAGGTCAGTTAGGCGAATAAATTGTTTGGCTTGGCAGGCTAATGCCATGGTATTGTATGCGCTAATATCCACATAGCTAGCATTAGCCTGCACAGGGTTAGGTTCAAAAAAATTGGTCATAAAATATCGTTAATAATCGGCAGAGTTGCTCATCGCCAGTGCAATGACTAGTGCAATGATAAAGTGCTTATTATAACGAAATATGACAGGGAAAATCGGGATTTTTATGACCCCATGACAGCCAATTAAAAACCTTCTTCATCACTGCCAAAATGGTTAATATCCCTAAAACGGCTTAGCTGACGACGCTGTTTTTTATTTGGGCGATGATCGGGGCGGGCAAGATTGGCAAGTTTTTTTTGTTCGGTGAAAAATTCTCGTTGACTGATACTGGCATCGGTCTCTTGATAAAGCACACTGGCGGCAGTGGCATTGCCACGCACTTCAGACAGCGCCAGCACCTTGACCGTCTTTTGGGTGTAATGATTGGCTGACCCTTGGCGAATCGTCAATTCATCGCCCACCGCTATTTCTTTACTAACCTTCACGCGATTGCCAAAATGGTGGACCCGTCCCGATTCAATCGCTTCCTTGGCTAGGGTGCGAGTTTTATAAAACCTTGCTGCCCATAGCCATTTATCTAAACGCACTTTAATTTTATCAGTTGTACTCAATGACATTTCCTATAGCTTAACTCCATGAATAACTTTAGATTAAATGGTTGTTTTTTCGAATCTTTCAATACATCACATCGATATTTCTAACAAGCAACTGGCGTGTCAAAACGAGGCTAATAGTCTATTCATCATGACAGTTATAAAAAGCTGCTTAAACACTGAACAGTCAGACTTATTAGCAAGACTCAGGGATTTTAAACTAATTGATATGGTGAGTGAGCCAAGCCAAAATATCGTCATACACTTGTTGGTGATTAGGCTCTAGCAAGATTTCGTGGCGCATCGCTGCATATTGCTGCACGCTAACCGAGGCAAAATTATTTTTTTGCAAACGTTTGACAATACGCGGAATCCCTTTTCCCATCTGCCCAACAGGGTCATCCTTTCCGCTAACAAATAGCATCGGTAACTGCCTGGGTACTTGTTGATACCAGTGTTTATTTGTGCCTGCTTGCATCAACGACATAAGGGCAAAATAACCATTGTTGGTAAACTGAAAGCCGCAAAGCTTGTCATCAAGGTAGGCTTTTACTTGCTTGGGATCTGAATTGAGCCAATTAAACCCTTGTAAATCGGGTTCTTTTCTAAAGGGTAGGTTATTAAATTGGTTTAAAATCTTATCCAATACCGGATTGGTGCGGCGCGTGGTAAAGTGATTAAGGTTTTTGGTTACAGGCACAAACAAGTTTGCCAATGGATTAAAATCTGAGGTACCCATAATTATTGCCCCGTCAAATCGTTCACCATAGCGCTGCAGAATACAGCGAACGATAAATGACCCCATACTGTGACCCAAGATAAAATGGGGGAGGTCGGGGTATTTTTCAGTGATTAACTGTGCATGCGCCATCACATTGTCAATCATCAACTCAGCAGGATTGGGGTTACCCATATAGCCTAAGCAACCATTGTCATAGGCTTGCTGTCCATGACCTAAATGGTCAAACGTTAACACCGCAATATCATGATTTGCTAAGAATTGCGCAAAGGGTTGGTAGCGCCCTTGGTGTTCTGCCATGCCATGCACGATTAGCAGGGTGGCAACAGGCGTCACCTTAGGCAGATAGAATGTGTAGTTGTTATTCATCGCAAATTTCCTGTGAGTTATTTTATAATTAGGGTAGCATAAAAAAGCCGTCATAAGACGGCTTTAAATCAACGCACAAATTCACAAATCAACAGCCTGATTTTTTCATATCCGCTTCTGATAACGGATTGGCACCACGGGTAGGGCGCGGGCAAGGCTCACCATAATATTGTCGATCGGCAAAATAGCTTGAGCGCACCATCGGACCTGCCCAGATATTTGCAAAGCCCAATTTTTTACCGTGTGCCGTATAACGGTCGAATTCATCAGGATGCACAAATCTATCAACTGGGGCGTGAGATTTGCTTGGCTGCAAATATTGACCGATGGTAATTAAATCAACATCATGCGCCTTTAAATCATTGAGTAAAGCATAAACCTCTTCTTCAGTCTCGCCAAGACCCACCATAAAACCACATTTGGTGACGATATCAGGGCGACGCGCTTTATAATCTTTTAACAGCTGTAATGAATGCTGATAATCTGACCCTGGGCGAAACGCTTTATATAAACGTGGTACAGTTTCGATATTGTGGTTAAACACGTCAGGCGCTGTGTCACTTAAGATATCAAGTGCAACTTGCTCACGACCGCGAAAATCAGGGACTAAAATCTCAATCAAGCAATTAGGGCTTAACTGACGAGATTCTTTAATGACATTGGCAAAATGCTGAGCGCCGCCGTCACGCAAATCATCTCGGTCAACCGAGGTAATTACCGCATATTTTAATCCTAGACCGGCAATGGTCTCAGCGGTGTGAATCGGCTCAAGCTCATCAAGCGCATTGGGGCGACCATGCGCCACATCGCAAAATGGGCAGCGACGGGTACAAATATCTCCCATAATCATAAAGGTCGCGGTGCCATCACCAAAACATTGGGGTAGGTTGGGGCAAGCCGCTTCTTCACACACCGTATACAGCTTTTGTTCACGCAAGGTTGACTTAATGCGCGCCACTTCACTCGGCGATGACAGTTTGACGCGAATCCAGTCAGGTTTTTTTGGGGTTTCTACCGTTGGAATGATTTTAATCGGAATACGGGCAACTTTATCATGGCCACGTAGTTTTTCACCCACTTCAGGACGTTTTGGCTTGTCGCAATTTGATTTTTCACGAGCGATGGGTCTATCGGTGCGCGGCGTTGAAGGGGCAAAAGTTTGTACAGTGTCGGTCATTGCTATGATTAATCCTTGAATTCATTTAGCAGATTTTAGGGGGTTATTATAACAGAAATCTATGCTGACGAATTTAAACTATTTTGGGATAAGCTTTGTTGTTTAAATTACAGAGCCAAAGTTATTTTTCATCCTAGTAAAAAAAGCGACAATCGGCTCAAACGCATTTATTAAAAATTATTGGGCTATTTTTTTAAAAAATAATGGCTATGTTAACAAAAACGTATTTTCTCATTAACATTTCATCACATTTCAAGTATATTAGAAGGGTTAAATTTTTTAGCCAAAGCCATGCTGGCTAGTAGCCATTTCAAAATTCAACTGTGTTGTGAAGAGGGCTTGCAGACGCATGGTTAACACAATAATCTTACATGACTATGAGGATGATTCATGCTAGAGAACTATCGTAAACACGTCGAAAATCGTGCGGCACAGGGTATTGTGCCACAGCCACTTAACGAACAGCAAACGGCTGATTTGGTTGAACTATTAAAAAATCCACCAGCGGGTGAAGAAGAAACACTTGTAGACTTATTAGAAAACCGTATTCCACCTGGGGTTGACCAAGCAGCGTATGTTAAAGCGGCATTTCTAGCAGCTATCGTTAAAGGCGAAACCACTTCTCCCCTGATTTCAAAACTAAAAGCGATTGAGTTACTGGGTCATATGCAAGGTGGCTACAACGTTGAACCATTAATTCAAGCATTAGACGACAAAGAATTGGCGAAAGCTGCGGGCGACGCGCTGAAAAAAACCTTACTGGTATTTGATGCCTTTAATGATGTCACTGAAAAAGCGGAAGCGGGCAATGAAGTGGCCAAAGAGGTGTTACAATCTTGGGCAAACGCCGAATGGTTCACCAGCCGTCCTGAAGTGCCAAAAAAAGCCACTTACAAAACCTTCAAAGTCACCGGTGAAACCAATACCGATGATTTGTCACCTGCACAAGATGCATGGTCACGTCCAGACATCCCCCTTCACGCATTAGCCATGCTAAAAAATGCGCGTGAAGGCATTGTGCCAGACCAAGACGGCGTGATTGGCCCGATGAAACAAATCGAAGAGATGAAAAAAGACGGTATTCCATTGGCATATGTGGGTGATGTGGTCGGTACCGGTTCAAGCCGTAAATCAGCGACCAACTCAGTGTTATGGTTAATGGGTGATGATATCCAAGGCGTGCCAAACAAACGTGCTGGCGGTCTTGTATTGGGTGGTAAAATCGCACCGATTTTCTTTAACACCATGGAAGACGCGGGCTCATTACCTATCGAAGTAGATGTTAGCAAACTTAACATGGGTGATGTATTTGATATCTACCCACATGACGGCAAAATCACCAAACATGATTCTGATGAAGTGATTGCAACTTTTGAATTAAAATCACCAACGCTTCTTGATGAAGTGCGTGCCGGTGGTCGTATTCCATTGATTGTAGGTCGTGGCTTGACCAACAAAGCCCGTGAATATCTAGGTTTGGGCGCGTCTGACATTTTTGCAAAACCCGAACAACCTGCAGACACCGGTAAAGGCTATACTTTAGCGCAAAAAATGGTCGGTAAAGCTTGTGGCGTAGAAGGTATTCGTCCTGGTGCCTACTGTGAGCCAAAAATGACGACCGTGGGTTCGCAAGATACCACAGGTCCTATGACCCGTGACGAATTAAAAGACTTGGCTTGTTTAGGCTTCTCTGCAGATTTGGTCATGCAATCATTCTGTCATACGGCAGCTTATCCAAAACCAATCGATGTAGAAACTCAGCACACACTCCCTGACTTCATCATGAATCGTGGCGGTGTATCATTACGTCCAGGTGATGGTATTATTCACTCATGGTTAAACCGTATGCTATTGCCTGATACCGTTGGTACGGGTGGTGACTCACATACCCGCTTCCCAATGGGTATTTCGTTCCCAGCAGGTTCAGGTCTAGTGGCGTTTGCTGCAGCAACCGGTGTGATGCCATTAGATATGCCAGAATCAGTTCGTGTACGTTTTGTCGGTGAAATGCAGCCTGGTATCACCTTGCGTGACTTGGTACATGCGATTCCTTACCAAGCCATCAAAGAAGGGTTATTGACCGTTGAAAAAGCCGGTAAGAAAAACGTATTTAACGGCCGTATCCTAGAAATCGAAGGTTTAGAAGACTTAACCGTTGAACAAGCATTCGAATTGTCAGATGCCTCTGCCGAACGTTCAGCCGCAGGTTGTACTATCACCCTGTCTGAAGAATCAGTAAAAGAATACCTAACGTCAAACATCACCCTACTCAAATGGATGATTTCTGAAGGTTATGGCGATGCCCGTACCATTGCACGCCGTATCAAAGGTATGGAGGCATGGCTTGCCAACCCAACATTATTACGCGCTGATGCAGACGCAGAATATGCCGCTGACATCACTATCGATATGAGCGCCATCAAAGAACCAATTCTTTGCTGTCCAAACGACCCAGATGACGCCAAAACCTTAGCAGACGTTGCTGGCGACAAGATTGATGAAGTATTCATCGGTTCATGTATGACCAACATCGGTCACTTCCGTGCAGCGGGCGCGTTGCTCAAAGAAGTACCTGCGGGTAGCTTGACCACACGTCTATGGATTGCACCACCCACTAAAATGGATGCACGTCAATTGATGGATGAAGGTCTATACAATGTCTATGCACAAGCGGGCGCACGGACTGAAATGCCGGGTTGTTCACTGTGTATGGGTAACCAAGCGCGTATCGCACCAAAATCAACGGCTGTATCAACTTCGACCCGTAACTTCCCGAACCGTTTAGGTCAAGGTGCCAACGTATACTTGGCTTCTGCAGAGTTGGCATCGGTGGCTGCGGTACTTGGTAAGCTACCTACCAACGAAGAATATCAACAATATGCTGGTAAGCTCAACAGCATGTCAGCCGATATCTACAAATACTTAAACTTCGACCGTATGAGCGAGTATACTGAAGAAGCAAACAAAATTAACGTAGCACAGCTTACCTAACCATCGTTAAGTTAAGTTAGGCTCATCTAATTTTAATTAAGTAGGATAGCTTTTAATTAAGTAGGATAACAATAAAGTAAGACCCTGCAATATAGCAGGGTTTTGCTGTTATTAATTTTGACATAAAAATTTTTTGCACGTTTAGCTAAAAAATATCTTGGCAAAATTTGGCTTATAGTGGTTTAGAGTAATGGCATCTGTGGCGAGGCTTCAGCTTGTAGCAAATTTGAATAAGTCACCCCAACCAAACGCACGGGTAAAAGTTTTGGGGTATGGTCATATAGCCATTGAATCCAATAATGGGCATCAGATTCCTGCTCAAAGTGGGAGGAAATACTATGAGAACGGGTAATCACACTAAAATCGCTGTATTTGATTTTAATGGTGATGGTGCGGGCTTTACGCTGCTTTTTTTGTAAATCTTTAAACGCTTGGCTATTTTCGCGATACAGGGCAGCCACAATGACTTTATCATCCATGGTATTGTGCACAAACGTTGTCTCAGAACCGACAGATTTATGGTTGCGCTCAGCTTTAACCTCTCGATTATCAATACCGTGGGCAATCTGGTGAAAGAAATCACCCCGTTTGCCAAAGTGTTGTTTTAATACGTCCGCTGGGGTATTGCGTAAATCCAATCCTGTAAATATACCCATGTCATGCAACATTTTGACGGTGGCTTTGCCAATCCCGTGAAATTTTTTTACCGGTAAATTGGCGATAAAGTCCAATCCTTGCTCGGGTGTAATCACCGCGATACCGTTGGGTTTATTTAAATCTGACGCGATTTTGGCAAGCATTTTGTTATAAGACACGCCTGCTGAAGCGGTCAATTGCGTTTGTCGCAAAATCTGTTGGCGAATGCGATTGGCGATTAGCGTCGCAGAATTTTTTTCATACGGGCTATCGGTCACATCCAGATACGCCTCATCGAGTGATAAAGGTTCGACCAGTAGCGTATATTGGTGCATGATGGCACGAATTTGCTCACTGACTTCACGATACACCTCAAAGCGTGGTTTGACAAAAATTGCTTGTGGGCAAAGCTGACGCGCTCGATAGCATGACATGGCAGAATGTACACCAAATTTGCGTATCTCATAACTTGCTGCTGCGACGACGCCACGCCCATTGGGATCACCGCCAACCACCAATGGTTTACCTTGTAACTCAGGATTATCCCGTTGCTCAACACTGGCAAAGAACGCATCCATATCGATATGAATAATTTTACGCATGGGTGTTAGTTTACCATCCTAACTGTATGGGGAAAGTATTTAATTAACGTGTTAAGCTTTAAATACGCTAGCTAACATGACCAATAAATTCAAAATTTACTGATTGATAAATTCAATTGATAAGTCGTCTTTTATCTGCTACATTATCGCTATCAAGGGGAGTAACTTCTCACTTTAACAGTTTGTGATTTATCGTCATTACGTAAGTAGCCGCTTACCGGTAAATCAGCTATTTTTTAGCCATATATTGAGCTAATTATCAAATAGTAAGCCAGACCTTGACTTAACACAACCACATATTTGGTCGGTGTGAGTCAAAGTTTTTTTGTGCTTAGCGTTTTTCCAAAATCCTTTGACTTATTGCCAGTCATAGTTTGTAAATACATACTAAGGAGCGATAATGTTACTTGCAGCAGTAAATCAAATGACAGAACCCATGAGCATTGGCAGTCCCATGCTATATGCCGTGTTCTTTGCTATCGTAGCGATACTGTTATTGGTTGATTTGTTTACTTTTAAAACCCCAAAAAATGGTGAAGCGGTTTCGATGAAACAGGCAGGGATTTGGAGTGCCATTTGGGTGGGCGTGTCTGTGCTGTTTGCAGGCGGTCTATGGTGGTATCTATCACAAAATTTTGGCAGTGCTATCGCCACTCAAAAAGTAGGGGAGTTTTTTACAGGATATTTACTGGAAAAATCGCTCGCCATTGATAACGTCTTTGTATGGCTGATGATTTTTGCGGCGTTTGCGGTGTCGCCTGCGATGCAACGGAAGATTTTACTGTACGGGGTGATTGGTGCGATTGTCATGCGCACGGTGATGATTTTTGCAGGGGCTTGGCTTGTCGCGGAGTTTAGCTGGATTTTATATATTTTTGGCGCATTTTTGCTGTACACGGGTGTAAAAATGTGGCAAAACCACGATGAGCAAGAAGACCCGAAGCAGTCAGGCTTATATAAGTTTTTACAAAAACATCTGAAAATCAGCGATGACAGCCATGATGCGTCAGGTCAAGAGCGGTTTGTGTTGGTAAAAAATGGCGTAAAATATTTTACCCCATTAGCGGTGGTGCTTATCTTGGTTGAATTGTCGGATGTGATTTTTGCGGTGGATTCGATTCCTGCAATTTTTGCGGTCACTACCGACCCGTTTATTGTTTTGACGGCAAACTTGCTGGCTATTTTGGGTCTACGGGCGATGTTCTTCTTGTTATCGGGTTTGGCGGATAAATTCCATTTATTGCCTTATGCGCTTAGTGTCATCTTGGTATTTATTGGTGCCAAAATGCTGCTGCTTGATGTGTTCCATGTGCCGATGGCTATCTCGTTAGGCTTTATTGCAACCGTACTAACAGTGACAGCGATTTTATCGGTAAAGTTTCCGAATTTGGGTAAAGTTGAAGCATAAAAAATATTTTTGAATAAAAAAAAGGGCTAACAATTTAGCCCTTTTTTGTGAATTAAAAACTGACTATTGGGCATAAAATGCTTCTAAAGTAGGCACAAATTGTTTTTTTCGGCTGACCAAGTTACCCAAATCAAGCAATTTATCATTGAGTCTGGTATCAAATGCTTGCTCAATGATTTCATTTTGTGCATCGTTGCTACCAACCGCCCAAGATTGCTGTTTTAAAATATCAACAATAATAACTAGCATATAATCCAAGCCATCTCTTTGGCGGATTAGTTCACTGGCTTGTTGGATGCCCTCAATGCGCGACAACACCACATCAGGTTTAACAGTTTCGATACTAGCGATTGCCCATTTTTTATTTGAGAAAATAAACTGTTTATAATCGGTAGTGACTAACGCATCATCCGTTAAGTCGCTGATATTGCTTTTTGCATCGAATAATTGATTGGCAAAGCTGTTTGTATCGTGAATCCCTGCAAGGTGGATGACTGCTTGTAACGCTTGCTTGTCACTGTCTGTAGTGGTAGGACCTGTCAGATTAAGCGTATCAGAAATGATTGCACCTGCCATCAATGTCGCCATTTTCTGAGAAATCAGCAAATTCTTTTCCATAAACATATGGTATAAAATGGTGCTGGTAGATCCGACAGGTTCAAATCGAATATAGGCAGGTTCGGCAGTGGTCAAATCACCAAGTTTATGATGGTCGACAAGGTAACAAATATGGGCGTCTGCTAGATTGGCAATCGATTGCTGGCTTTCGTTATGATCGACTAAAGCAGCGAGTTGGTCAGGTTCAAGATGAGTGAGTAATTCTGGTAATCGGACTTTAGCAAGTTCAATTAAAAATTTGGTTTCTTGATTGATATCATCTAAGCGGTAACTTTTGGCATCTATACCTTGTTGATTGAGCCAATAGGTCATGACGATGGCGGATACGATAGCATCGGTATCTGGTTTTTTGTGCCCAAAAACAGCAATGGTTGTCATAAAATTACCCCAATATAAAACACAGCTATTATATCATCTTGTCAAAATCAAACGGTTGACTGGCAAGTTTGCGATGAAAAAGCCGATATTGACTAATCGGCTAACTTTACCATTAAGTGCAAAAAAACTATATGGCTGATTGGATAAGGTGAATGAGGCGCTCGCCGATTTGGGCGGTTTCATCGGCGCTCATGTTGAGCGGTGGCAATAAACGAATGGCATTACCGCCTGCCACATTGATGATTAGATGATGATTGTCACGCGCTTTATCGACCAAGGTATCAAATGCAATGCCGCGATCCTGTGGCATCACCACCCCTAGCATCATGCCTTTTCCGCGTACAGTAACCCCTTGGCTACCCAGCTCGCTGGTGATTTGCTCAATCAATGCTGCGCTATTGCTCAGGGTAGTTGCCATCATATTTTCATCATCAATGACATCAATCACTTCGCTAACCACACGGCAAGCAAGCGGCGTACCACCATACGTTGAACCGTGCGAGCCATAGCTAAAAATATCATTGGCTTTTGCCGTGGTCATGCAAGCACCCACAGGAAAACCATTCCCCAACCCTTTTGCTGTGGTCAAAATATCAGGTTTGATGGATGAATATTGATAAGCGAAGTATTGCCCCGTCCGACCATTGCCCGTTTGCACTTCATCTAAAATCATTAATAAGTCATGGTCATCACAAACTTTACGAACTTGGGTTAAAAAATCAAAGCCATTGGCAGCGGTATTGACGCCACTTTCACCTTGGATAGGCTCAAGCATCACAGCGCAAACATTGTCGTTATCGGCAATCGCTTGGCTAATCGCTTCAATATCCCCAAAAGGCACACGAATAAAATCATCATCTAAGGTAAAAAATCCTGCTCTAGCCATTGGATTTGCGGTGGCGGATACGGTCAGTAAGGTGCGTCCATGAAAGGATTTTTCCATCACAATCACTTTGGCTTGGGTTTGCCCACGATTTGATGCAAACAGTCGCGCCATTTTTAATGCCGCTTCGTTGGCTTCGGCGCCGCTATTGGCAAAAAATACTTTATCCATGCCTGCGACTTGGCATAACTTTTCACCCGCGCGCTCTTGCCAATCAATACCAAAAAGATTGCTGGTATGCACAAGCGTCGCTGCTTGATCGGCAATCGCTGCAGTGATACGCGGATGACAATGACCCAGTCCACAGACAGCAATCCCTGTTAACGCATCCAAATACGGCGTTCCGTCAGCGGTATAAAGGTAACTACCTTGACCTTTGACAAAGCTAATGGGCTGGCGTTTGTAGGTGGGGAGTAAATAAGAGCTCATGGGGATTCCTTTAATTATAGTCAGTGAATCATAGTTAGCAAATCATAGCTAGCGCAATCACTAACCAATCAAATCTACATTATTTAAAAGCGTCTAATTCGTCACTAAACGGGGTGTCTTCTGCACCGACTTTATAATCCTCATTCGCCCATGCCCCTAAGTCAATGAGCTTACAGCGTGCACTGCAAAATGGCTTGGTGGGGTTATCTGCCCAAACGGTAGGTTTGCCGCAGCGCGGACAGGAGTAAGTTTTGACAGGTGCATTTGATGGGGTGGGTTCGATTTTAGACATAAACAAAAGGTATTCTTAAAAATGGTGTATCGGATTATTTGCCATAGTATACTATAAATCCTTTTTTTTGGGCGAATCAAGCGACTGTTCATGCTAAGTCATCAATTTACCAGACCGTTTCAACCCGATCGTATCCGTCATCCCAGAGATTTTCAGCCACTTGCCGCAACATTTTGGCAGCAACCCGCCATTTTTGTTGAAATCGGTGCAGGGAAAGGCAAGCATGCGCTGAGTTTTGCCAGCGATAATGCCAATGCCCATCTCATCGCGATTGAGCGTACCGCAGAAAAATATCAAGCCATGCAAAAAATGGCGAATCAAGCAAAGTTGTCTAATTTAACCACTATTCATGCCGATGCCATTGCTTGGGTCACCCATGCTGTGCCCGCGCAAAGCTTGTCAGGGGTGTTTATTCTTTATCCCAATCCAGAGCCGCACAATCCCAACCAACGCTGGCTCAACATGCCGTTTTTTGAGTGGTTACTGTCTCGGTTAAAATCGGGTGGCGAGCTTATACTTGCCAGTAATATTGAAAGTTATATAGATGAAGCCGAGCATAAAGCACAGACGGTTTGGCAAGTACCGGTGGAGAAAACCCAAGTACCCAATCATAGTGAACGCACGCATTTTGAGGTGAAATACCTAGCGCGTGGCGAGGCGTGTTGGCAACTGAGCATAAAAAAACCGCATGGTTATACCACACGGTTTGATGATTTTAATTCATTTTAGTCAGGTTTTAACGCAAGGGGCGTGGTTTGGGTGTCATCGGCACGTACCACATAAGTTTTGGCGATTTTATCATGTAGGCTTAATCGCTCTTTGCTGGTGAGCATCATGACCAAATCAACGACTAACACAACCAAACCAAAAATCGATAAAGAATAAGCCAATGTGGTAAATAACCCTCGCATAATGATTAAGTTAAAAAATCTAGGAATGGCATTGGATTGGCGATCCAAAATACGTATGCCCATTATCATCTTACCAATAGTCTGACCACGGCGCATCAATAATAGGACTTGCGCAATCATTAAGCCCCATACCAAAATATTGGTCAACAACAATATATGCTCAGGTAATGCTGACATGAGTTCCATCTGTTGGGCAGACGTCAAGCGGGTTTGTCCTGCTTCTGCCCATTTGAGTAATTTATCAAAATTTGGGCTGTTGTACAGGGAGATGAACAGCGGCGACGACGCCAATACCATAAGCAGGGTATCTACCAATTTTGCTGCGATACGGCTACCGATGCTGGCAAGGTCTATTTGTTTTTTGGCGTGTGCAATGTCTTGCTTCGAGCCAAGTTTCTTGGTCAATGTGACCTTGGTAGGGTTAGGGGATTTGTGCGGGTTATTCGCTGAATACCGATCCCAAACATTCTCAGAGTCTTCTGAAGGCGATATAGGATTAGGCGTGTTGTTAATAATATAATCTGCTTCATCAGAAGCGGGCTGCTCACGGTGGTGGGTATCGACTGGCAGGCTTTCATCCATCGTTGGACGGTAAAAAAATTGCCCATCCGTCATCGCGTTGACCGTGTTCCAGTTATCCATCCCTTGATGCCACATCAAATCAGTGAGTAACACTTGCCCTGTCGCAAGCATTTGATTGAGTTGTTCAAGGGTATAAGGGCCGGCTTGCACATTATTGCGAGCTAGAAAAATATGCATGTAATAACTCTACTTCTACTGGGTGGTAAAATTTGAATGACTGTATCTTATTATATGATGTTTTGCAACATCGTGCTAAAAATCGCTTATTATGCAGAACATGTTATACAAGGCATGCTATTCAAAAAATCGCAATAGCTTCATGGATTGAGGTCAACAGTATCTAAACCATTAGCTATGATTGGGTAGTAATGATTGGTAGGTGGTAATTATCTATCATAGGGTTAACCAAAAGTGTGCTAATATTTTTGGTTTAGCCTACGCTTATTTTTCTTATTCTTATACTTGTTCTTATATTGTCAGATTGTATTTATGTCAGCAACTCATCCCACCAACGCCAGCATTGATTTTGATAAACCTTGGTATCACTATTTGACTTATTTTCCGTATTTTCCGGAGCTTGACGCAAAACATACTCATGCAACACATAGTCATGCCCCTGCTATCAATGCTATCAATATTGTTGAAAATTTGAATGCTGGTTTGGATAGATATGAGCATGTAAACGCCAGCCGTATAAGCAATTTTGAAAAACTACCCATTCGCTTTGTTGAGCAAGCGTGTTTGCCTGAAGGTGAGGCTTATGAAAGCTTTATTGCCAACACAGGTAAAATTCCAACCCGTGACAATCACCATGATTTGCTGAACGGTTTAATTTGGCTAAACTTTCCGCAGTCCAAAGCGGTATTTAACGAACGCCATGCCAAAGATATTTTGCAACATGGTATTCATAACGCCAGAACAGCGCTGCGTAATGCGTTAACGGTATTTGATGAAAATGGCGGCATTGTGGTGAGTTCAGATAGACTATTGCTTGAACAGTTACAAGCATTTAAATGGCACGCAGCTTTGGTCACTCATAGAACAAATTGGTTGGGTCAACATCGTACCATTGCCTTTTTTCCATTTGGTCATGCCCTGCTTGAAAAATTGGTTAACCCAAGAAAAAATATCACCAGTCATACCTTGCTGATTTTAGTAGATGAGGGTTGGTTTGAGCAATCTATAGACAGTCAGAGAAACCAGCTTGATACGGCAATCGCTAAGCTATTCCACCAAATGGCAATGCCAAATTTGGCGGATAATGCAGTTAAGCTATCATCCAAAAGCTTTCAGCCGTTACCTGTGATGGGTATCCCTGGCTATAGTGATGACAATGTGATACCAGCATTTTATCAAGATGAGGCTGTTTTTAGGGGTCCAAGAGCGTTTAGCGCGCCTATTTTTTCATTAAATGACTGGTTACACTAGTGAACAGACAATTTATAGCATTAGCTATAGAGGCGCATGGCAAGTTCATTTAATCGACATTTAAATAGGGGTGTTGGTGATTACCCAGTCTATGAATGTTGCTTGATAAAAGCCGGTTAATCCGTTAGCATTAAAGCAATCTCTAGTTCATCCAGTCGCATTTATTGATGAAACTCATAATTACTAATAAAAATATTGGAGCATCGGCATGACCACCAAAGTCGTCAAAATCGATAATAAAGTTCGTATGATTACAGGTAAATTAGCCCCACATCTTGAAATTCAATGGGAACATTATACCTTAGCAGAATTACAATCATTGCTTGAGACGGTGGTTCGTTTTGAAATTGAACACAACTTTCGTCGTCATAAAGATTATAAAGATAGCAAAGGCGCTAACATTCAAGTGTTTAATGATGGCAACGAACTTAAAGTCACAAGTTTAAAAGATGAGTTACTCATCATCCGCGATAGCCAAATCGATTCACAATAACGATTCACAATGACTATGCATCCGCGAATCAATCAAAATCCAAGCCGAATGACTTGGATTTTTTTCGTCATGTTGTTGGTAATTATTGAAGCAAAGTATCACGCTATACGCTCAATGATTGGCATTGATAAAAAAATAATCGATAGCCGTTTAAGCATGGTATAATTGTCAGTTTTTATTGACAAGCGAATCATGGGTGACACGATGAAATACCCTAAAATCTACGACGTAATTGTGATTGGTGGCGGTCATGCTGGCACAGAAGCGGCGCTAGCTGCTGCACGCATGGGTCAGCAGACGCTGTTATTGACGCATAATATTGAAACCTTGGGACAGATGAGCTGTAATCCTGCGATTGGCGGGATTGGCAAGTCGCATTTGGTGCGTGAAGTCGATGCGTTGGGCGGCGCTATGGCGCTTGCCACCGACAAAGCAGGGATTCAGTTTCGTGTGTTAAATAGCCGTAAAGGTGCCGCTGTCCGTGCCACACGCGCCCAAGCAGACCGTATTTTATATAAAGCGGCGATTCGCCATACCTTAGAGAATCAGCCAAACTTGGATATTTTCCAACAAGCGGCGGATGATATTTTGGTTGAAAACGGCAAAGCGGTAGCCGTGGTTACCCAATCGGGGATTGAATTTGCTTGCGGCGCAGTGGTGTTGACCTCTGGCACTTTTTTAGGTGGTACTATTCATATTGGACTGGAAAACCACAAAGGTGGCCGTGCAGGCGATCCGCCTTCTATCCGTTTGGCAGATAGATTGCGTGAACTTAAGCTGCCGGTTGGACGCCTCAAAACAGGCACGCCCCCACGCATTGATGCGCGCACGGTAGATTTTAGTGTCATGACCGTGCAGCCAGGGGATACACCACTGCCCGTCATGTCGTATTTGGGTGATGTGTCCATGCATCCGCGCCAAATCAACTGCTATATCACCCATACCAATGAACGCACCCATGACATTATCCGCAGCGGGCTGGATCGCTCACCCATGTATTCAGGCGTGATTGAAGGTATTGGTCCCCGTTATTGCCCATCGATTGAAGATAAAATTCATCGATTTGCTGATAAAGACAGCCATCAGATTTTTATTGAGCCTGAAGGGTTGACCACCCATGAGCTTTATCCCAATGGGATTTCAACCAGTCTGCCATTTGATATTCAGTTGGCTTTAGTCCGCTCGATGAAAGGGCTGGAAAATGCGCACATCTTGCGTCCTGGCTACGCGATTGAATACGATTATTTTGACCCACAAAATCTTAAACCAAGCCTTGAGACCAAATCCATTGATAACCTATTTTTTGCCGGTCAAATCAATGGAACGACAGGGTATGAAGAAGCCGCTGCGCAAGGTATCTTAGCTGGCTTAAATGCCGCGCGTCGCACCCAAGGACTGGATGCTTGGACACCGCGCCGCGACCAAGCCTATATCGGTGTGTTGGTAGATGATCTCATCACCCATGGAACCAAAGAGCCGTACCGTATGTTTACTAGTCGTGCCGAATACCGTCTGCTGCTGCGTGAAGACAATGCCGATCAACGCTTGACAGAAATTGGGCGTGACTTAGGACTGGTGGACGATGCGCGCTGGCAAGTGTATAGCGATAAAATGACAGCGATTGAGCAAGAAACCGCACGTTTACGCTCGCTTTGGGCAACGCCCACTAATACGCTGGGTCAATCATTTATCGATAAAACCGGCGAAGTATTGACCAAAGAGAATAACGCGCTTGATTTGTTAAAACGTCCGAATGTGTCATTTGATGATATTAGCGAATTGACCCAATCTCCCGTGTCTGCCGAAGTGGGTGAGCAAATAGAAATTGGTGTCAAATACGCCGGTTATATCGATCGTCAGCAAGTTGAAATCGGTCAGATGAAAAAACTTGAACACACGCTCATTCCAGACGATTTTACTTATCATGATATCTCTGGACTTTCCAATGAAATCGTGCAAAAACTTGAAAAAGTGCGCCCAACGACGCTTGCCCAAGCCAGTCGCATTAGCGGCGTCACGCCAGCTGCGGTACAGCTTTTGGCAATGATGATTAAAAAAAGCAAAAAAGCGCGTGAAGTGCTAAGCTCTTAACTTTAATCCATGCTTGATAAGTCCCAGGGTATTGCTATGTGCCATACTTGGGACTTTTTTATCCTCTGTTGCCGTAAAACCACCGACTTTAGGCGGTGGATATAAGGCAACTCATACACTAT
>ENA-OOKF01000013-OOKF01000013.1-human-skin-metagenome-genome-assembly--contig:-NODE-13-length-100062-cov-7.371724_pt1 | contig 100062 bp, 88 predicted proteins | sample MGYA00248881_ERZ501000 | MGnify/ENA primary metagenome ERZ501000 (study PRJEB25958, sample SAMN03398534) | human skin metagenome | study: EMG produced TPA metagenomics assembly of the Human Skin...
TACAAATAACAACAAATCTAGGTGGCCGATGAATATTTTAAACACCCAAACCCTATCCAACGAAGCGCTACAGAGCAAGCTTGATCAAGCGATGGCAAAGCCAGAAATGAACGAAGCAGGTGATTTGCGGCATTTTATCGGCGTAGAAGGGTTATCCAAAGCCCAGCTGATGGCCATCATCGAAAAAGCCAATGGTTACTTAACCGACAATGCCGGTCGCCCCAACAGCATTCGCAATAGTGATGAGCTTGAAGGCTGTACGGTGATGAATTTGTTCTTTGAAAATTCTACCCGTACTCGCACCACCTTTGATGTGGCTGCCAAACGTCTTGGCGCCAGTGTCATCAGTATCGATATTGCCAAATCCAGCACCCAAAAAGGCGAAAGCTTACGGGATACGCTGTGGAACCTTGAAGCGATGACAGCGGATATCTTTGTGGTGCGTCATTCATCGAGTGGGGCTGCGCATTTTATGGCAACCGAAGTCACCCCAAACATTGCCATCATCAACGGTGGTGACGGCTGGCACGCGCATCCGACCCAAGCCATGCTCGATATGCTCACGATTTATCGTGAAGCGCCAAGACCGTTTGAGGAATTAACGGTAGCGATTATCGGCGATATCAAGCATAGCCGCGTTGCCCGTTCAGACATTGCAGCACTCAAAACCTTGGGAGTTAAAGAAATTCGCGTTGTGGCGCCCAAGACATTATTACCAAAAGGCATTGAGCGTTATGGTGTCAATGTCTATAACGATTTGGACGCGGCGGTAGTTGACTGTGATGTCATCATTGGTCTACGTATTCAAAATGAGCGTATTGGCTCGCCTTTGTTGCCATCGACATCCGAGTATTTTAAAGCGTATGGCATCACTACCGAACGCCTTGCCCTTGCCAAACCTGACGCGCTTGTGATGCATCCAGGACCGATGAATCGCGGTGTTGAAATCTCATCAACTGTTGCCGATGGTGAGCAATCGGTGATTTTAAAACAAGTCAATAACGGCATTGCGGTACGTATGGCGGTGTTGGCACTGGCCATGCAAGGGCAACGTGCCGCACGCAGCGCATCTTAAAATTTAGCAAAAAAAATGACAAAGTAAGCAAAACCAAAGTAGGCAAAACCATGACGCTTCAAAATCTTTTACCTGCCAACTGGCAATTTGATACCACGCAGCTTAACCCTATCGACAGCGATGGCAAATGGCTATTACCGCCGCTGGTGGATTTATGTGCGCGTTTGCGTGAACCTGGGCACCAGTCGCATGGTACATTAAAATCAGAAGGCGCCGCGGCTCGAAAAAACGGTTTTTTGCATGTCGTTATACCACCTGATACCAACCCAGTACTTGAGAATGGCTCGTTACTAGCAGGCTTGCGAGAGCGGGCTTATCAAGATGGCGGCATCTATCTGCATATATTGGGGGCGATGACCGCAGGTCTTGAAGGTGAAAAACCCGCCAATATGCTTGGGCTGAAGCAAGGTGGCATCATCGGGGTCAGCAATGCTCGTCGCAAATTCGCCAATGATGACGTACTACTGCAAGCACTGGATTATGCGGCGACTTATGACATCAAAGTATTTTTTTACCCTGATGAACCCAGTCTATCCAAAAACGGTGTCGCCCATGATGGCTATATCGCATCTTATCATGGCTTGGCAGGGATTCCTTGGATTGCTGAAACGGTGGCGTTATCCAAGCAGCTTTTGATTGTCGAAGAAACAGGCGTATCGGCACATTTTGGTCAGCTGACCACCAAATCATCGATTGATTTGATTCGCTGGGCGAAACAAAGGGGCTTGCCGGTGACCTGTGATGTGGCGATGCACCAGTTACATTTAACCGATGATGCGTTGATTGGTTTTAATGCCTTGGCGTATGTGTTGCCGCCCCTGCGTTCCAATACGGATAAAAAAGCACTGCAAGAAGGCTTGCAAGATGGCACGATTGATGCGATTTGTAGCCACCATGAGCCATTGGCAAAAACCGCTAAACAAGCGCCATTTGCGGAGTGTAAACCCGGTATTAGCAATTTTGATACTTTTATGGGGCTAGCTTGTCAATTGGTCAAAGAAGGTATTTTAACCCCAGAGCAGCTGGTAGAAAAAATCGCACTCAATCCTGCCAAAATTGCTGGCATTGAAGCTAGCTATCATCAAACGGGCGGGGCGGTGCTGGTTGACCCTAGTTTGACTTGGACCGTGACAAAAGAATCGATGATATCGCAAGGCAAAAATACGCCATTTATCAATAGCGAGCTGACAGGGAAAGTCGAGCAAGTCTATTTTTAGGCTTGTTTGAAGCTTGTTTTAAGTTTTTTTCAAGATTGGATACGGTAATGAATTATGCCAAAGGCGTTTAAGCAGATAGCCCCACCAGTGCCTAATAGGCATCATGCCAAGAACGCCATCATCATGGTTGCTATCTATGAGCTGGTAAAAGGATTGGTAGCGCTAGGGGTGGCGGCTATTATTTTTGTAGGGCATGATAAATTGCAATGGATTGCGCGGGTGGTTTCACAGGCGCTGCATCGTATCATGGGTATGGCACTGCACCACCAAATAGAGGCATTGAATCACTATGCTTGGGTCGCCAACCAAAATTGGCAAAAAGCCTTTTGGATAGTCGTAGGCTATGCGCTGCTGCGTTTTGTGGAAAGCTACGGTCTTTATCGAGATAAGATATGGGCGTATTGGTATAGCGTTTTGGGCTACGGCGTGTTTTTACCGCTTGAGGTCTATGAGTTGTTTAGCCATCGGTTTAATTGGCTTAACTTTTTGATACTGCTAGTGAATATAATCATTGTTGTGGTGGTTTATCGCAATATGCACGCCAAAGGGTTGTTGGGTAAAAAGATGACACAGGCTTAAGCTATCTATAAAAAAAGGCGATAAAAAAAGGGCAGAATCTGCCCTTTTTTACTCGCCAAACTAGCTGTTTTTACTTCCCAAACTAGCTGCCGGGTTTATCATCATCCGTGATGATTCTTGGATCTTTTTTTTCAGAGTGCTGTTGAATCTTTTTAGCGATAAAATTAAACGGATTGTAGGGACTTTCTAACACTGCAGCAGGAACAATCTGACGAATTTTAGCCATCACTGCCGTATTGTCACCTTTTGGTTTGTCATCATCCGCTAGGATTTTTGATTGGACTGTTTGGGTGGTGGTAATTTCATTGCTAAAACTCGTGTCATCTAGGTTACTGATATCCCAACGCATATTGTCAAAATTATTGGCATTTAAATAATTATCAATCGCAAATTTATGCTCGTCTGTGGCATTGCCATTTTGTGGGGATGAGGGAGTCGCTTTGTTTTCGCTATGACTGTCGTATTCACTATTACTTTCTTCAAGCGTTTTTAGCGGATGTTTGTCATCTCTCTCATCATTTGACAGGCGAGTGTGATTATCATGAGCTTGCTTAGCAACTGATGATTCATGTGATAATTCATCCGATAACTCATCGTTATTTAAGGCATTAAAATCACGCGGTTGACTCGATAAGCTACCCTGACCTTTAAAATCAAGCGTACCATCAAAGCCAGTCGCTTGCTCGGCGTCAGTTTCTTTGATGCGTTTATCTTCATTGACCACGTCACTGACTTGACCCCCTGATAGCCCTGAACCTTCACGTTGACCGGCTAGTTTGTTACCTTTCCCTTTTTTTCCCTTATCTGGCTCAATATCTTCGGTATTTGGGGTTTGACGCGGCGCGATACTATCAAAAATACTTGCCATCGACACATCAAAATTATATTTGAGCATGGCTTCACCACGGGCTAAGGTATTAATCCATTGCACAGTCCAAGGCGCGTTATTTTTAAGTTTTCGCAAATCCTTTTCATGCGGCAAAGGATAGGGCATATTTTGGTAAAACTCCCAAAAACTATAATCATCGAGTGAGCGTTTGAGCACATATTCATCTTTGTCGCTGGTGGTGATGAGATTGTTATCTTGTAAAAAGCTAATATAAGTGTACCAATTTGGCATCTCTTGGCGACCTAGCACATCACGCAGACCGGCTTCGGTGACGACATTGCCTTTTTTATGCTCACGGTATAACACGTTTAACATATCCATCAAGCTAAACAAGGCATGACGTGGGAAGATTTCTTTGGTCTCAAAAATGGTCAAACAGTAGCTGATTTGCACCCCAAGCAGAATAATATTCCAAGAAATATAAATCCAAAGTAAGAACAACGGCAAAATCGCAAACGCCCCATACACCGCTTTATAACTGGTAAAGTTGTCAACAATTGCGCCAAAGGTGAGTTTTAAGATTTCAAAGATAATCCCAACCACGACACCTGCAACCAACGCATGTTTAAAACGTACTTGGCAGCGTGGTACAAACCAATACATCGCCACCAGACCCATCAGCATAATTGCAATGGAGCCGATTTGTACCCAAATCGCCCAGTCAATCCCATAACCACCAATCTTTTGATTTAAAAAGCTCAGGCTTTGAACGGTACTGGAGACAATCATCACTACCGCAAGCACAATAGGCAACAGGGTAATAATGACCCAATAACGCACAAGATTGAGCCAGCTGGTCTCTTTTTTTTCAACACGCCAAATTTGGTTAAACGCGGTTTCAATCGTCATTAAAGTGGAAATGGTGGTAAAAAATAAGATACCCACACCGATGATGGTTAAGTTCGATGAATTACTGGTAAATTGGTTGAGATACTTGGTGACCTGTAATCCGGTACTGGGCAAAATATTGCTAAATATCAAGTTTTGAATCTGCTCACGCGCTTCTGCTAACTGCGGGATGGTGGAGAGAATCACCACCAACAAGGTTAAAATCGGCACAATAGACAGCAGCGTGGTATAAGTCAATAATGCAGCTTTTTGGCTACAATTATCATCGATAAAGTTTTTGATAAGGTACATCAAAAACTGCACCCATTTATGTTTAAAAATGGATAATTTTTTTAGTTTGGCAATGAGTTCATTCATAGTAGTTCTTATTGATAAAAAATTTCAAAGTTTGACCATCAAATCGGCGAAAAAGGCAGTGATTGTATGGCAGTATGGTATCATATTCAAAAAAATTGTTTATTGAATTACTGTGAACAGTTTTGGTGTTTTGCAATTGGCAATCTGGCTAGTAGATTGCCTTGACCTTGCCATCAAAACTCATCCATCAAAATTTATTCACCTAGGCTAGATTGACGTAACAATTATCAAAATTGATGTGAGAAAAACCATGAGTCAACCTTATATTTTAGTCTTGTACTACAGCCAAAATGGCTCAACCAAAGATTTGGCGTATCTGGTCGCACAAGGTATTGAAGATAGTGGCACAGGCATCGCCGCTCGGATTCGCACGGTACCCAAGGTCAGTAGTGAAACTGAAAAAGTTGCGCCAAGTATTCCTGATGAAGGTGACCTGTACGCCACCATGGATGACTTAAAAAACTGTGTGGGACTGGCACTCGGCAGCCCCACCCATTTTGGCAATATGGCAGCATCGATGAAGTATTTTTGGGATAATAGCGTCACAATTTGGCTCGCGGGGGATTTGCAAAACAAACCGGCATCTGTATTTACCAGTACGGGCACCATGCACGGTGGGCAGGAGACGACGTTAACTAGCATGATGACGCCGCTACTGCATCATGGCATGGTAATTGTGGGAATTTCGTACAGTGAGCCTGCGCTCAATACCACGAGCCAAGGTGGAAGCCCGTATGGTGCAAGCCATGTCAGTGGCGCAAAGCATGACCATATCATGAGCGTGGATGAAAAAACGTTAGCCATCGCCCAAGGTCAACGTCTAGCCAAAATTGCCAAGGCATTACAAGCGTTATGAGACAACAAGACCCACAATCACTATCTGCACCCAAGCCCATATATCCCATCCACCGCCGCTTAACCATAGTCTGGTGGGTTTGGCTGGGGTTTCGATTGCTGGCAGTACCGTTATTGACGCATTGGTTGGCAAGTGCAAAGCCTGCTATGGTCGGCGGGATTGCTTGGCAAGCTTTGTGGTTGATACCCGCGCTATTATCAACGCCTTATATCGTGAAAGGCAAAAGCCCATACGCGCTATTGCTGCTAAGTATGCTCACTTTTGTATATTTGGGCGGCAGTGGTATGGTTGCACTAAAATACGGTTATCAAACGCATTGGGGGTTGATGACTGTGTGGTTGGTGGATTTTGTTTTATTGGGTTTGGTGAATTATTGGTTATTTATCTTACTCAAACGATTACCAAAGATGAATGGCTAATTGTCAAAAGAGCGTACCTAAGTCAGGTACGCTCTTTTTTGGCTAAAAAATTATGCTAAAACATCGTTAGGCCAACACATCATTTAGCCATTTACCGATAATTTTGAGTTGCGGCATACACACTTGGTGCGCCATCGGATAGCTGTAAAACTGCGGCTGATAACCTTTTGACTCAAGCCATGCTTTGGCTTCTTGCCCAAGCTGTACTGGGACAACAGGGTCTTGTGTGCCATGATGAATGGCAATGTTTAGATTTTTATTGGCATCACTTAAAGTTAGGCTGTCTTTGGTCGCTAAATAAGTCGACAGGGTTAATAGTCCGGCTAATGGTTTGTCATAGGTTAACGCGGTTTGATAGGCGACCGCACCACCTTGCGAAAATCCAGCAATTACGATATGCTCAGGTGCCACGCCTCGCTCGGCTTCACGCTTGATTAATTCTCCAATCGCGCGAGCGGATTGTTCAATCTGTGCAGTGTCGATTTTGCGCTCAAGCGACATTTCCAAAATATCATACCACGCTGGCATCACATAACCTTGGTTGATGGTTACAGGAATGGCGGGAGCATGGGGAAACACAAACCGCACGCCATGGTTACCATCGAGTCCCAAGTCAGGGACGACCGGTTCAAAGTCATGACCATTTGCGCCCAGTCCATGTAGCCAAATCACCGCTCTGTCAACCGGTAGATTATTGGGATTGTGAATGACTTCAACCGTTTTTAATAAACTCATAAATTCTCCTTTCATGTGAAACTAACAAATGTCATAAAAATTAATTGTCATAAAAATAATTAGCCGATAGCTTAAAAATAGGGATAACGCTTGATTTTAGCTTATTCATACCACATTATCTAGGCAATGTTTACCATAAGAATAGCCTAAGTGAATGAAAGAACTTATATCGACTGCTGTACCATTAAATGACCCTCAACTAGACAAACCTCAAACAGACAAGCACCATGGTGTGAAATTACCTGTCATGGCAAAAGACAGCTATTATCTATCACGCCTTGCCCAACAATTAAAACAAATCAAAGACAAAGAAAGCGAAGACTATACGTCAAGATTTGACCGCTATCAAAAACAACTCAAACACTCGCAAGACAGGGTGCAAAGCCGTATTGCCAGTCTGCCAACGATACATCTAAACGAAGACTTGCCCGTCAGCCAACAAGCCGATAGACTCATCAAAGCCATCCAAGACCACCAAGTCATCATCGTGGCAGGGGAGACAGGCTCAGGCAAAACTACCCAATTACCTAAGATTGCCATGCTCGCAGGGCGAGGGGTAACAGGGCAAATTGGACACACACAGCCAAGACGATTAGCGGCGCGTAGTGTGGCAAATCGCATTGCTGAAGAATTAGGGGAAACGCTCGGACAGACAGTGAGCTTTAAAGTGCGTTTTACTGAGCAAGGCTCATCGGATTCCATTGTCAAACTGATGACCGACGGTATTTTGCTTGCCGAAATGGCGCATGACAAGTTTTTGAGCCGCTATGATACCATTATCATTGATGAAGCCCATGAGCGCAGTCTTAATATCGACTTTATCATGGGTTATCTCAAGCGTCTATTGCCAAAACGTCCCGATTTAAAGGTGATTATCACATCGGCAACGCTCGATACAGCAAGGTTTAGCCAGTATTTTTCTAGCGTTGATGGTAAAACCAAAAAAGCGACGCCCGCGCCTGTGTTTGTGGCTGAAGGTCGCAGTTATCCCGTGGAAGTGCGCTACCGTCCGTTGACGGAGGAGATTGTCACAGGTTCGGATGATGACAGCTTTGATGATGTGGAAGATAACTTGCCGCGAGCGATTACCGCAGCGGTGGAAGAGTGCTACCAAGACGCTGCAAGCAAAGGGCATGCTGACCAAGCGGATATTTTGATTTTTGCGGCAACAGAAGCGCAAATTCATGATTTGGCAGATATTTTAAACCAATATGCCCCCCGTCATACCCAGATTTTGCCGTTATTTGCCCGTCAAAGTTTTGCCGAGCAGCAGCAGATTTTTCACCCGACAGGCGGCCGTCGCATTATCATTGCCACCAACGTTGCTGAAACCGCCTTGACTGTGCCAAATATCCGCTACGTCATTGATTTGGGGTTTGCTCGGATGTCACGCTATGACTATCGCTCGCGGGTACAAAGACTGCCGATTGAAGCGATTAGCCAAGCTGCCGCCAATCAACGAAAAGGTCGCTGTGGACGTATCGCGGCGGGTGTGTGTATCCGTTTATATTCAGAAGAAGACTTTACCAGCCGCCCCGAATTTACCGAGCCTGAAATTCTGCGTACCAACTTGGCGTCGGTGATTTTGCAAATGGCAAACTTGGGTCTGGGCGAGGTAGAAAACTTTGACTTTATCCAGCCCCCCGACAATCGACTGGTTAATGATGGGCGTAAACTATTAGAAGAATTGGGTGCGATTGCCACCAAAAAACCTGAAAATAGCCTAAGCACATCTAATGACAGTGACAAGGGCAAGGGCAAAGGTCAATCCAAACGCCATCCAAATCAACTCACCAAAGTCGGTCAAATGATGGCAAAAATGCCCATTGACCCTCGTTTGGCACGTATGCTGATTGCAGGTGAGCAATACGGTTGTCTCAAAGAGCTATTGGTGATTGTATCGGGCTTGTCAGTACAAGACCCTCGAGAACGCCCGAGCGATAAGCAAACCCAAGCCGACCAAAAACACGCATTATTTCGCCAAGCCGACAGCGATTTTTTATTTTATCTCAGTCTTTGGCAGGCAATTCATGGTGCCTTATTTAAAAGCGGTGGATTTAAAAGCAGTGATCTTGACCGTCAAAAAAATGAAACGCTAGATGATGAAGCCGCACCAATCGCGCAAAGCCCGTATGAAAACGACAAACTAACCAACAGCCAACGTAAAAGCTTTGCCAAAAAACATTTTTTAAGCTCGCCGCGTTTACGTGAATGGCAACAAACCCATAGCCAGTTGTTGCAAATGGTTGATGGCTTAAAATTAACCATCAACCAAGAGCCAGCCAGTTATGTGCCTATTCACCGAGCATTGCTCACGGGTCTGCTGTCGTTTATTGCCCAAAAAGTCAATGACGTCGATAAAAGCGGCAAGCTAATCAAAGCCAAACGCGGCGAGTATGTCACCGCGCGTCAGCACAAAGCCAAGATTTTTCCTGCCAGTACTTTGTTCAAACAAAATCCGCTATGGGTGATGGCGTTTGAGGTGGTTGAGACCTCGCAGGTATTTATGCGTACCGCTGCCAAAATCGAGCCAGAGTGGATATTGGCGATGGCAGGGGATTTGCTCAAATACCATTATTTTGAGCCGCATTGGTCAGCCAAAACGGGGCATGTCAAGGCATACGCCCAAATCAGCCTGTTTGGTCTGATTGTGGTACACAAACAATTGATGAATTATGAGCGGGTCAACCTTAGCGAGTCTCGAGAAATCTTTTTGCGAGATGCCTTGGTCTTGGGCAATCTGAATGCCCCGTCCACAGGGGATGGCAAAAAGGGCAAGTTGCCGCCATTTTTGCAGCATAATATAGATAAAGTCGCTGATGTCTCCTTGATTGAAGATAAGCTGCGACGTCGAGACTTGCTGGTTGATGAAGAGCAATTATACGATTTTTATGCCAAGCGGGTGCCTGAGCATATCGCTAGTCGCAAAGTATTTGAAGATTGGCGAAAAGAAGTAGAAAAAACGGACCCACAGTTTTTATTTTTTAGTGATAAAGATGTACTGAACGAACAAGCACCCGCTACCCAAGCTTTCCCAGAAACGTGGCAACTGGGTAATCTGAAACTACCCCTGTCGTATATTTTTGACCCGACCAGCGACGATGATGGTGTGACCATTAAAGTCCCACTCGTTGCCTTACCACAGGTTGATGCGGTTGAATTATTATGGGGTATTGCAGGGTGGCGCTATGAGCTGGTTTTGCAGCTATTAAAGACGTTGCCAAAAGATATTCGCCGTCAAATCGTACCCGTGCCTGATACCGCCAAACAAATTTTTGACACGCTTGAAAAAAACCATCATGGCGGACTGCTAAGGCAACTGTGCCAAGCCTTAAACCAGCGCGGCGTGCGTGGCGCAAACAACCAATTTGTAGAGCCAAAAGACTTTAACCCAAGCGAGGTTGAAACCTATTTGCAGCCACAAATTGCGTTGGTCGATGACAAAAACCGCCTGATTGAAAAAGGGCGAGATATTGACGCATTAAAACTGCGCCATCAAGTCACCACAAGCCAAGCCGTCGCCAGTGGTAAAGGCGTACATAGCGAGTTTCCCGAGCATTTTAACTTTATGCAAAATCGCCACAGTGCAGGCGTGATGATCAAGCAGTTTTCGGCACTGGTTGCTGATGGACAGCCAAGCTATACCGATAAAAAGGCTGTGTCTATTCAGCAATTTACCGATGTCAGTGTGGCACTCAACAAACACCGTCCAGGCTTGCTTGCTTTAATCGGCAATGAGCTCGGAGCAAAAGCCAGACAGCTTACCAACCAAATTGATAAAAACTTTAAACTTGCCTTTGCGCCACTTGGTGAGCTTGATAGACTCAAAGATTTACTGATTCATGCCACGCTTGATGCCACTTTTGAAAAATTTGTTGCAGAGTTTGACCATGAAAAATTCACGGCAGGGATTCATGATAAAGAGTTGGTGATTGCCATCAATCAGTTGCCTTTGACGTTGGATGAATTTAACCAAGCCAAAGCCGTGGTGCTTGCCAATTTCTTGAGCGTTGGGCAAAGTGTATTAGCCCAGCTAAAATCGGTGTATGAGCAGTGGCAGCAAGTTCGCCAAAAACTGCTACTACTTGACCGTGATATTTTTGAAGAAAGTATCGAAGATATCGAAGACCAGCTCGATGATTTGAGTTTGTCGGACTTTGTGTATCGCATGAGTTATCAAGATTGGCAGCAATATCCGCGTTATTTGCAGGCGTTGTTGGTGCGACTTGATAGGCTTGAGCATAATTTGGATGCCGATCTTGATGCCGTGTATCAGCTTGATAAACACATGGAGAGGCTATCTGTTAAGGGTAATGATGAGACAATTATGCCGTATCGTTGGTTGGTTGAGGAGTTTCGGATTCAGCTGTTTGCCCAGCCGATGAAAACCCGTGTGCCTGTCTCAGATAAACGCCTAGAAAAATTGTGGGATGAGTTGAATATTTAAAACAAAAAATCCGTCAAACTTTGGCGGATTTTTTATAAAGTATTGATTGAGTATAATTTTGCAAGCATTTACTTAAAGTAAAACCATGACGGCGAGCGTTTTTGCAGGGTATGGCTCATATTGAGTAGTCATGATTGGGAGTGCTACAGTTGATAGGGGTTTTACGAACAATAGGTTATGAACAATAGATTAATTTTTTTAGCATTTGAAATTTTTACCTATACAGTTAATTTGAGTCGATGAAAAATTAAAAAGTTGATTTGGTAAAAACAGCAAAACTTAGTAAAATAGTCAGATTAAATTTTTTAAAAGTGAAAGTCATGCCAAGCCAACCGCAAGTTTTTAATCCCCAATCTACCACTAAACCCACCACCCACCACCAAGCCAATCATAACGAAAACCGTACTTTAGGTCAAAGTGCCAGCCAACTGGCTCAAGATATAGTAACGACAAAAGCGCCTAAGATCGGTTTTGTGTCGCTTGGCTGCCCCAAAGCCTTGGTGGATAGCGAGCGCATTATCACCGAGCTTAGCCGTGATGGCTACCAAGTCGCCAGTGACTATGATGGCGCAGATTTGGTGGTGGTCAATACTTGCGGCTTTATCGAATCTGCGGTGCAAGAGTCGCTTGATGCCATTGGTGAGGCGATTACCAAAAACGGCAAAGTGATTGTCACCGGTTGCCTTGGCAAAGATGCCGAAAAAATCAAAACCATGCACCCAGCCGTGCTTGCGGTGACTGGCGCACATGCCTATGAAGAAGTCGTCAATGCCGTGTCGCATTATGTGCCAAAACCTGCGCCATCAAAAACGTACGACCCAAAAATCGACCTAATCAATGATGCGGGCATTAAGCTTACGCCAAAACATTATGCTTATGTCAAAATATCCGAAGGCTGTAACCACCGTTGCACATTTTGTATCATCCCAAGCTTTCGTGGTGACCTCGTTAGTCGCCCGATTGACAGTATCATGACTGAAGCGGCTGCGCTCAAAAACGCAGGCGTCAAAGAGCTATTAATCATCTCGCAAGATACCTCAGCCTATGGCGTAGATCTTAAGTACAAAACCAGTTTTTGGAATGGCATGCCCATCAAATCCAAATTTTACGATATGTGCGAGGCACTGAATCGACTGGGCATTTGGGTGCGTTTGCATTACATCTATCCTTACCCGCATGTCGATGCTGTGGTCAAACTGATGAGTGAGGACAAGCTACTGCCATACCTTGATATCCCATTCCAACATGCTAGCCCCAATGTGCTCAAAGCCATGAAACGTCCCGCGCATAGCGAAAACGTACTGGCGCGCATCAAAACTTGGCGCTCGATTTGCCCCGATATTGTCATTCGCTCTACCTTTGTGGTGGGTTTCCCTGGGGAGACAGAAGAAGATTTTGAATATTTGCTTGACTGGCTCAAAGAGGCGCGATTAGACAGAGTAGGGGCGTTTACCTATTCAGAAATAGAAGGCGCGGCGGCAAACGATTTGCCGAACCCTGTGCCAGAAGCTATCAAACAACAACGCTATGAACGACTGATGGCGCTACAGCAACAAATCAGTGCCGAAAAACTGGCTGAGAAAGTCGGTAAAACCTTAAAAGTGTTGGTGGATGAGATTGATGAAGAAGAAAATATCGCCATTTGCCGTAGCTATGCCGATGCGCCAGAAATTGACGGTCACGTGTATGTAGATAATATTGATGCATCGGTTAAAGTCGGTGAATTTTTGACCGTCACCATTGATGAAGCCAATGAGTATGACCTTTTTGCCAGTTTTACAGGTGAACTGTTATAAGAGTAAGGATTGTCATGTCTCAATCAATGATAGCGTATAGTCTCTTAGCGATTGCGATTGTCAGTGAGGTTACTGGTTCAACTTTTTTGGCAAAATCAGAGGGGTTTAGCAAACCCTTGCCCACTATCACCACCGTGATTTGTTTTGGCATTGCTTTTTATCTTCTTTCACAAGTCATAAAAATCATACCATTAGGGATTGCTTATGCCATTTGGTCAGGGGTAGGTATTGTGTTGACCGCTATCATTGGGTACTTTATTTTGGGTAACAAACTGGATTTACCTGCTATCGTGGGTATGAGCCTAATTGTATTGGGTGTGATTGTGATTAATCTGTTTTCTCATTCAGCCACGCATTAATAATCTACACATTAATATAGCGACTTGATAGTTTGATGACTAAAGCCGATTGAATTTTCAAGGTGAGAGCAGGGTAAAAATTAAAATGACTGTTGAAATTATCTTTACACTATCTAAAAACCGTTAATTTTGTTAAAATTTCGCCATTTGCATTATTTGTTATCTAACAGCCAATAAGAGGTCAACCATGTCTGACAAAGCTCCCCGTTACCAACGTATTTTGCTCAAACTCTCTGGCGAGGCCCTGGCAGGCAAAAATGATATGGGGATTGATTCAGGCGTATTAGACAACATGAGTCTTGCGATTGCGCACTTGGTAGGATTGGGTGTGCAAGTGGGTATCGTGGTCGGTGGTGGCAATTTGTATCGTGGCGCTGCGCTACAAAAACAAGGCTTGGTGGGCCGTGTCACAGGCGACCAAATGGGTATGCTTGCGACCGTGATGAATGGCTTGGCGATGCGTGACGCCTTGGAGCGCCGTAATATCAAATGCCGTTTGATGTCAGCCTTGCCAATTGGTGAAGTGACTGAAAACTACAGCAGCCGCAATGCCATTCGCTATTTAAAAAACAATGAAGTGTGTGTGTTTGTCGCAGGTACCGGCAATCCGTTTTTTACCACGGATACCGCAGCATGTTTACGTGGCATCGAGATTGAAGCCAATTTAATCCTAAAAGCCACCAAAGTCGATGGCGTGTATAACAAAGATCCAAATAACCATGAGGATGCCGTCAAATACGACGAACTCACCTTTGACCAAGTGCTAGATCAAAAATTGGGGGTGATGGATTTGACTGCGATTGCGTTGCTGCGTGAGCATAACGTACCGCTGCAAGTATTTGATATGGCAAAACCCAACGCGCTGCTTCATGTGGTGATGGGCGAGGCAGAAGGCACCAAAGTTATCAATTACTAATTTCTAAATTTGACATACAGAGTTTTAAAAGGATGCAACATGATTAACGATATTAAAAAACAAGGTGAAGACAAAATGAAAAAGGCGATTGAAGCCTTGGAAAATGCCTTTAGTAAATTACGTACAGGGCGCGCCCATCCTGGTATTTTACAGGGTGTGATGGTGTCTTACTATGGCTCTGAGATGCCACTTAATCAAGTGGCGAGCATCAACGTTGAAGACTCGCGTACCCTGTTAGTGCAGCCTTTTGACCGTAGCATGGTGCAGGCAGTGGACAAAGCAATCCGTGAATCAGATTTGGGTCTCAACCCAATGAGCGCAGAAGTGATTCGGGTACCACTACCCGCATTGACAGAAGAAACCCGTAAAGATATGCAAAAGTTGGCACGTCATGAAGCCGAAGAGCGCCGTGTATCTGTGCGTAATGCCCGCCGTGATGCCAACAATGCCTTAAAAGCCTTGGTAAAAGACAAGCAAATCTCAGAAGATGATGAACGCCGCGCCAATGACGACATCCAAAAAATGACTGATAAATACATTGATAGCATTGATAAAATGCTCTCTAGCAAAGAAGCAGAGTTAATGGCCGTTTAATCGTTATTTATCCAATAAAAGAACCAATTCATAAGAAGTAGGTCATGGTTGAGTCAAAGGTAGCAATGCCACAACATATTGCCATCATTATGGATGGCAATAACCGCTATGCCAAAGCACATGGGCTACCAACCGGTGGCGGGCATATTGCCGGCAAAGATAATTTAGACCCTTTGGTTGAGCATTGTATGGATATTGGTATACGTGCGTTGACGGTGTTTGCTTTTTCTAGCGAAAATTGGCAGCGCCCAGCCAGTGAAGTGGCGCTATTGATGAAGCTGCTTGAGCAAACCGTCCATGACCAATTACCGCGAATGCTGCGTCACCAAATTTCTTTGCGCTTTATCGGGGATAGGGATGCCTTAACGCCGCATTTACGCGCGATTATGCAAGATGCAGAAGAGCAAACTGCCCACTTTACTAAGATGAGTTTGGTGATTGCCATCAGCTACGGCGGTCAGTGGGACATCGTCAATGCCTGCCGCCAAGTTGCCAAGCAAGTGGAAGAAGGCGCGCTTACTGCCGATGCCATTACCCAAGACGATTTTGCACGCCACCTGTCGCTTTCGGATTTACCCGCCGTTGATATGTTAATCCGTACAGGGGGTGATTACCGCATTTCTAATTTTTTACTTTGGCAATGTGCGTATGCTGAGTTATTTTTTACCGAAACGCTTTGGCCAGATTTCAAGGCGGCTGAATTAGACCAAATGATTGATATTTTCATGGGTCGTGAGCGTCGATTTGGTAAGACCAGCGAGCAAGTATTAGGTTTGGGCTTTTAATTAATCAATAGGAATTGTCATGTGGGAACGCATTAGAACCGCCATTATTTTGTTAGTGATTGTTGGCGTTGCAATGTTTGCTACCCGCGAGCCTATTTTGATGTTGCCGCTATTGTTTGTCGGTGCAGGCTTTGGGGCTTTTGAGTGGTCAAAGCTCATGCCGTCACTTGAACAAAATCCCGACAGTTATGTACCGCCTACCACCCAAATTCCCACCAAACCTGCCAAGCCAATCGATTATATATATAGCCTTGTGATGTTAGGGATTGTCAGTGTGTTATTGGTGATGGCTAAACTAACTGGCAGCATAGCCTCTTGGGTGTTTTTTTGGCTGGTTGCCGCGCTGATTTGGTTGCTAGCGATTGGCTGGATTCGCCATTATCCCAATGATACCCAAGCTTGGTATGGTAAGCATTTATACCTCATCGGTATGATTATACTGTCATCTGCCATTACTGCGATGTACTATCTGTGGTCACTTTCAGCGTGGTGGCTGCTATATGTGTTTGTATTGGTGTGGTGCGCGGATAGCGGCGCTTATTTTGTCGGACGAAAAATTGGCAGACGCAAGATGTCACCGCATGTTTCACCCAATAAAAGTGTGGAAGGCTTATTAGGTGGACTTGCCACAGGCACGCTTGTGGTCATTGGCGTCTCCTTTGGGTTGTTAAACGATTGGTCGATGACGGCTATTGGCGTGTTTTTGCTCTTATCGTTGCTCACTATCATCATGTCCGTGTTCGGTGATTTATTTGAAAGTATGCTAAAGCGCCATGCAGGCGTCAAAGATGCCGGGGCATTGTTGCCAGGGCATGGGGGTATTCTTGATCGCATTGACTCGCAGCTTTCAGCCGTGCCAATTTTTGCGTTGGGGTTTTGGGCGATGAAATTTTACGGCTTAATTTAATGCTACATTGCGTTTAGCTTTCAAAAATTTTCACATCTGCTTAATATTAATTTGTTCAATTCCAATTTAACCAATATCAATTTATTCAATCCGCTAATGAGTGCAAGCTTGTTTTTCATTCAATCTTTTTTTGCGCAACGGCTTGTTGATTGATGCTTAAAAATCTTCTCGCATGTTAATATGCTTATAACAGTGGTAATTTGCCGCTGTAAACGCAAAATGTTATGTTTAACCGCCGTCTGCCCGCAACTTACTAGGTCATTGTAATGCTATCTTCAACTCACACTATACCGCAAAAAAACATTGCTATTATGGGCGCAACAGGCTCTATCGGCGATAGTACGCTATCGGTCGTCAGTCAGCATCCTGATTTGTATAACGTGGTCGGGGTGACAGGGTTTTCGCGGCTCGATAAACTGTTGAGCATTTGCCAGCAATTTAAGCCAAGCTATGTTTGTGTTGCCAAAGAAAAGGAAACAGCATTTGCTCAGATGCTCAGCGACGCTCATCTAAGCTGCAAGATTTTGATTGGTGAGCAAGGTTTGGTTGAGCTTGCCACGCTAGCCGAAGTGGATATGGTGGTTGCGGCCATCGTCGGCGCTGCAGGCTTGCCATCAACGCTGGCAGCGGCTAACGCGGGTAAAACGATTTTGCTCGCCAATAAAGAAGCGTTAGTGATGGCAGGTGAGCTGATGATTAAAGCTGTCAAGCAGTCAAATGCCAAATTGCTGCCAATTGATAGTGAGCACAATGCCATTTTTCAATGTTTGCCTACCGCGGTGCAACAACAGCGCAATGCCATTCATGACGATAACCATGGTATTAAAAAGCTTTGGTTAACCGCCTCAGGTGGGCCATTTTTACACAGAACACTTGACGATATGAAACGCGCCAGCGTGGCGGAAGCTGTCAAGCACCCGAACTGGTCCATGGGGCAAAAAATATCGGTAGATAGTGCCACCATGATGAATAAAGGCTTGGAGCTGATTGAAGCAAGTTTTTTATTTGATATGCCAGTCTCTGAGATTGAAGTGGTCATTCATCCGCAAAGCATCGTGCACTCTATGGTTGAATACAACGATGGTAGTTTTTTAGCGCAGCTTGGCAGTCCTGATATGCGTACCCCCATTGCCCATGCTATGGCATACCCCAATCGTATCAGCAGTGGGGTGGAACGATTAGACATTTTTAAGTTAAGTAATTTAAATTTTGTCCGACCTGATTTAGAAAAGTTTAAATGCCTTGGGTTGGCTTATCAAGCCATGCAACAAGGAAGCTATGCGTGTATCGCATTAAATGCCAGTAATGAGATAGCCGTTCAAGCGTTTTTAAATGGTGACATCTGTTTAACCGATATTGCCGATATCAATGAAAAAGTGCTATTGCAAGCTGAAAAACAGCCGATTGGGTCATTGCAAGCGATTTTGGCGGTCGATAAACTAAGCCGCGAACAAGCACACCAATGTATTGCCGATTTAAACGCTTAAATAATGCTTAAAAAAAGCTTAAAAATAGTTGGCAACACTGGTTGATAATCGTTAAAAATGACTACATAACTTATTAAGATATTGATAGTTAAATTATTTTTGGCCTGTGATTTTGTCAAAAGGATAGCCATGAATTTCATCTTGACCGTTTTAGCTGCGATTGTGGTACTAGGACCTTTGGTGGCACTACATGAGTGGGGGCATTACATTGTCGCTCGGCTATGCGGTGTCAAGGTATTGACCTATTCAATTGGGTTTGGTCCAAAGCTGCTAAGCTGGACAAGTAAAAAAACTGGGATTAATTATGCGGTCTCTGCGATTCCGCTCGGCGGTTATGTCAAAATGCTCGATGAGCGAGAAGGCACAGTCAATCCAGCTGAACGTCATTTAGCCTTTAATACCCAACAACCTTGGAAAAAAATCGCCATCGTCGCAGCAGGTCCGGTGATGAACTTACTGATTGCGATTTTTTTATATTGGCTGCTATTTATCACCCCAACCCAAGTCTTGGCGACCAAAGTCGGCAGTATTTTGCCCAATTCACCGGTCAGTCAAACCAGTCTAAAAGTCGGTGACGAAATTGTTGCGGTTGATAATAAACCCATCCAAAGTTGGCAAGATATTAACTATGCGTTAGCCGATCGCATGGGCGAGTCGGGACAAGTTAATTTAACAGTGAATGGCGCGCAAGGTCCAACCAATGTTGCCGTGCCGATACAGCGCTTTATGAAAGTGGAAGCGGGTAAAGTAACCAACCCCATTGATAGTTTAGGCGCGATTCCATGGCAACCAAAAATTCCAGCGGTGGTCGGTGAAATCGTCCCAAATAGCGCTGCCGCGCGTCAAGGTCTGCAAGTCGGTGATACCATCACCCGTGTCAATGGTCAACCGGTGAGCGATTGGCTGGCGTTTTCACAAGTTGTCAAATCAAGCCCCGAGCAGTTATTAACCCTTGAAGTACAGCGCCAAGGCAAAATCATCCCCTTAAAAGTCATGCCACAAGCAAAAAAAGATACCATGGGCAATCGATTTGGACAAATTGGCGCAGCGGCAGCCACATCTAAGATTACGCCGCCACCTGAGTATATAAAAACCATTCAATATACCCCCATCCAAGCAGTGGAAAAATCCGTGCATCAAACGGTCGATTTAAGTGCCATGACCCTCAAGTCCATGGGTAAAATGTTGACGGGCACCATTGGGGTAGAGAACCTATCAGGTCCCATTACCATTGCCAAAGTTGCCAATCAAAGCTTTAGCATCGGTTGGGAAGCGGTATTGTCGTTTATGGCGATTATCAGTTTAAGCCTTGCTGTGCTCAATTTATTACCCGTACCTGTGCTTGATGGCGGTCATATTGTCATGTATGCCTATGAAGCTATTTTTGGTAAACCTATGCCTGAAAAAGTACAAATGATGGGAATGAATATCGGTTTAGTTTTGCTTGCAGGTTTCATGCTGTTGGCGATTGGTAACGATATCTCACGCTTGTTTTAACCGACCCAAATTTGGCTAAAATATTGATTTGTAGTTTTGTTTTTTCGCTAGACTTTACGCAAAATTTAGCTTACCTTATGCCAGTAAAATTTATTTACGGATCTCTTGTACTTTGATAATACAAGTTACCCATCAAAGACAAACTATTACTAGAAGTTTAATCAAGTCACCCTTTTTGATAGCATTTGTCATTTTTAGCAAACTAAACTTAGATTACCAAACTTAGATTACCAAACCTAGATACAAACCTAGATAAATACCTTTGGCTAACTAATTTTGGATACCTAAAAGTGACAGGTTTCATGCATTATCTTTGGGCAGTCGTCAATTCGGAAACAAGTTATATGCGAAATTCAGCGTTATTTTTGGTTGCACCGTTAGCACTCGTTACCTCGTATGCACAAGCGGCAAATTTTACCGTGAGCGATATTCAATTTAATGGATTGACACGGGTATCCGCTGATAACCTCTATCCCGTGCTTGCTGTCAATACCGGTGAAGTAGCAAACGATGCCAATATCGCAGCTAGTATCAAAGCCCTCTATGAAACTGGCAATTTCTCAGACGTTAAAGCATCCCAATCAGGCAATAAGTTGGTATTTGACGTGGTAGAGCGCCCAATTATCGCAAGTGTCACTTATGAGGGTAATAAACTGATTCCAAAAGAAGCATTGACCGAAGGCCTAAAACGTATTGGTATCGTAGAAGGCAATGTGTTAAAACAGGCGACAGTTGAGCAAGTGCAAAATGAGTTAAAACAGCAATACAATCAGCAAGGTTATTATAATAGCGAAGTTAAGGTGACCCAAACGCCTTTAGATAATAACCGTGTCGCGCTTAAATTTAATTTTGTTGAAGGTAAAGCGGCGCGTGTTGTCGATATCAAGGTGATTGGTAACAAACATTTTAGCGACAAAGAAATCAGACAGGCGATGAGCATCAAAGAAAGCTCATGGATCAATGTGATTAGCAAATCTGACCGCTATGCCAAAGAAAAGCTTGCGGCAAGTTTAGAAAATGTCACCGCCATGTACCAAAATGCGGGCTTCGTCAAATTCACCATCAATGATGCCACCATTAATTTAAGTCCAGAAAAAGACAAAGTGTTTATTGAGCTCAATCTTACTGAAGGTGAGCAATATAAATTTGGTAATGTCAACTTTATGGGTACGCCCAACTACGATACCGACAAGCTTCGTAAGCAAGTAGCATTTAAGCCAGGTGAGCGTTATTCACAACGTCAAATGACGACAACTTTACAAAATCTTGGCACACTGTATGGTAACGATGGCTACTATTTTGCCCAAATCCGCCCAGTGCCGCGTATCAATGAGGACACTCGCACCGTAGATGTCGATTTCTTTATTGATCCTGTGCGTCCTGTGTATGTGCGCCGTATCAATTTTACCGGCAATAATAAAACCGCAGATGAAGTATTGCGCCGAGAAATGCGCCAAATGGAAGGCGCATTGGCCGCCAATGAAAAAATCGATTTGTCGCGCACGCGTTTGATGCGTACAGGCTTCTTCAAAACTGTCAACATGGATGTCAAACCTGTCCCCAACACCCCCGATCAGGTAGATATCAATGTCGCAGTAGAGGAGCAGCCATCAGGTACTAGTACCATTGCGGCTGGTTATTCACAAAGTGGTGGTATCACCTTCCAAGCAGGTTTAAGTCAATCTAACTTTTTGGGTACAGGTAATCAGGTCAATATTTCGTTATCGCGTTCTCAGACGTTAGATAGTTATAATTTGGGCTATACCAACCCGTACTTTACGCCAGATGGGATATCGCAAAGTGCCAGTATCTATACACGCAAAACCAAATATGACAGAAAAAACATTTCAAACTATGTAACAGACTCGTATGGTGGCACCTTAGGTTTTAGCTACCCGATTGATGAAAATAAGAGTTTAAGTGCCGGTCTCACACTTGATAGTACCACAATCAAAGCAGGTGCTTTGTTAGCGGTATCAAACTATCAATACTTAAAAGACGAAGGTACTCTGCAAGTAGGTTCAGACTCCGATGGCAATGAATCATTCGAATCAGACCCATTTAATACGGCTAGCCTAAATTTAGGCTGGAATATGAACACGCTTGACCGTGGACGTTTTCCAACCAACGGTATGTCCCATAACGTCAATTTAGAACTGGCCTTTGGCGATGCCACTTACCAAAAACTGGTCTACCAAGGCAACTATTATCGCCCATTCCTAAAAAATACCGTACTACGCGGTTATACCAAGTTAGGATATGGTAACGATTTACCTTTCTGGAAAAATTTCTTCGCAGGGGGTTATGGCTCAGTGCGTGGTTATGAGAATGCCACGTTAGGCCCTACCAGTAATCGTTATTACCAAGTGAAAAATAATAGTGGGGTCGATAATTACCCAGAAGAGATTGGCGGTAATGCACTCGCGCAAGTGGGTACTGAATTAATCTTGCCGATGCCGTTTAAAGGCGATTGGGCAGACCAAATCCGTCCCGTGTTATTTGTTGAAGGGGCACAAGTGTTTGACACCACCAATAAATATGACCAAAAAATCACAGTGGGTGGCAATACCGTATCGCTATTAAATGAAAAAGACAATAACATGCGTTTTAGCGCGGGTGCAGGCTTCACTTGGATTACCCCAATTGGTCCAATCTCATTAAGCTATGCCGTTCCGCTTAATGATAAAGATAAAGATAAAGTCGACAATGTACAGTTCGAAATTGGACGTACATTCTAAAAGGTCTATGTATATGAAAATAATCACTCAGTTAGCCACAGCAAGTATTTTAAGTGTATTGGCAATGCCAGTGTTTGCCAATACCGTTGCGGTTTGGAATTCCCAAGTTGCCATTAACAATACTAACATCGCCAAAACCAAAATTGGCGTGGTGCAAGCGGCGGTCAAACCAAAGCAGCAGCAGCTTGATAGCTATAAAGCGACCATTGAGCGTTTGCAAAAACAATATGCCACGCAAAACGCTCAGATGACCCAAGCACAAAAGGATGATTTGCGTAAGCAAATTCAAACCAACCTACAAAACTATGAACAGGTTGCCAGTCAAATCCAGTCCATCATTGATGCCAATGAGGCAGAAGTGATGCAGCGAATTGTCCCCAAAATCCAAGCCATTAAAGAAAATATTGTGCGTCAAAAAAATATTGATGTGCTCATTGATAATCGTGATAGAACGGTTAGTTATGTCAAACCTGAATGGGATGTAACGGCAGATTTTACCAAAGCGATTAACGATCAAGTAAAATAATATTTTTTAAGCTCAGAGGTTTTAGCAAAAACGCAATATTCGACTATTGCGTTTTTTATTTTGTGTGTAAAATTAAGGCAAATTTTAAGCAAACGATTGGAGTAATCAAATGGCGTTCACCATCGCACAAATTTTGGATTTTTTAGCTAGTGACGTCATTGACCAAGGGAATGCGCAAACCGACCAAGATTTGCAGAAACAAATTTCCAAAATCGCCGCCCTTGATGATGCCACCGACAGCGATATCACGTTTATCGCCAATCCTCTATTTGAATCAAAATTGCAAACCACGGGCGCTGGTGCCGTGCTAGTCCCCGCATCCTTACAGGAAAAAAGCCCAAGCCATAGCGTTGCCATCGTGGTCAAATCACCTTATGCCGCGTATGCCAAACTGACCGCATTGTTTGAACCGACCCAAGCGTATCATCAGACAGTCAACCCTAATTTATCGGACAGTTTGATTCACCCGACTGCCATTTTGGGTAACAATCTGCAATTGGGCGACAATGTGCGTATTGGGGCGTATAGCCAAATTGGTGATAACTGCGTCATTGGTGATGGTGTCAAGATTGAGGCCCAAGTCAATATTCAGCCCAATGTCGTGATTGGCGAAGGTAGCTTAATTGCGCCGCATGTCTATATCGGGCATGATTGTGTATTGGGGAAACATGTCAGCTTGCACAGTCATGCCAGCATTGGCAATGACGGGTTTGGCTTTGCCCCTAGAGGCAGTACAGATGAAGCAGGTTGGCAAAAAATTCACCAATTAGGACGAGTGATACTGGGCGATCATGTCAGCGTAGGCAGCCACACCTGTATCGATCGTGGTGCGCTGAATGATACGGTTATCGGTAATCATGTCATTATCGATAATTTGGTGCAAATTGCCCACAATGTAAAAATTGGTGCTGGCACGGTGATTGCAGCGTGTGTTGGGATTGCTGGCAGTACAGAAATTGGTAAACGCTGCATGATTGGCGGGGCATCAGGTTTTGCAGGTCATATCAAAATTTGTGATGATGTCACGATTACTGGCATGACGATGGTAACCAAATCGATTCACCAACCGGGGGTATATTCTTCAGGCATGCCAGTGATGCCCAATAGCTTATGGAAAAGAGCGTATATTAATTTTAAGCAACTTGGCAAACCAAAAAGTTAATCGTTACCTTTATCCATCAAATAATTTGAGAAAACAACTGTAAACTCAATCTTAAAACCGTTACAATGGTTGTTTTTCACAAATCTATTTTTTTGATAAAGATGATTTAAAAGTATAAAGGATATATCCATGGATTTTGATAAGTTGATTGATGAAGACATCGCTGGCCTTGCACAGATTGGGGTGACATTACCTCTCAATGCCGTTGTGTTACGTGATTATCTGCCTCACCGTTATCCTTTTATGCTATTAGACAGAGTCACTGCGGTAAAACCCAATGAGTGGATTACCGGTCTTAAAAACATCACCATTAACGAGCCTTTTTTTAACGGTCATTTCCCTGAAGAGCCTATCATGCCAGGCGTCTTAATGATTGAAGCCATGGCGCAGGTAGCGGGTGTACTAGGTTTTATCAGCAAAAATGTCAAACCACGAGATGGCTATATTTATCTGTTCGCTGGGGTCGATAAAGTGCGTTTTAAACGTCAAGTCATCCCCGGTGATCAGCTCATTTTACGTGCCGAAAAAACCATGGAGCGTCACAGTATCTATAAATTTAGTTGTACAGCGTGCGTGGGTGATGAGTTGGCAGCCAGTGCAGAAATCACCATTGCAGAGCAGCGTACCCAATACCATCAATCATGACTTTAACGTCATTTTTACATGGCTTGAATAAGGCGCGTTTTGAGTAAGCTATACCGATAAAATCTGTTTAAGTTAAGCAAAATCCTTGATAAAAATGGCATACTTTAGTAAAAATGCTATAATGTCGTTTTTATTTTAACCTGCTGTTTATAGTTAGCTTTGCCTATGGGTTCAGCTAAACCTGTATTTTTAGTTCTTCTTGAATAGTGGGCTGGTATAAGGATTTTTCATGACGATTCACCCAACGGCGATTATTGATGCCACTGCAACGATACACCCGTCGGTCAAGATAGGGCCGTATTGTATTATTGGTGAACATGTCACAATTGGGGCACAGACCGTGCTTCACCCCCATGTCGTCATTAGCAAGTTTACCCGTATCGGTGAGCGTAACCAGATTTTTCAATTCGCTAGCATCGGCGAAGACTGCCAAGATCTCAAATACCAAGGCGAGGAGACGTGGCTAGAAATTGGCGATGACAATCGCATTCGCGAAGCCTGTAGTATTCATCGCGGCACGGTACAAGATAAAGGCATCACACGCGTTGGTAGCCGTAATCTGTTTATGGTCAATACCCATATTGCGCATGATTGCGTGATTGGCAACGACAACATTGTGGCTAATAATGTGGGGATTGCAGGTCATGTCCGCATCGGTAACCATGTGATTGTCGGTGGTAATTCAGGTATTCACCAATTTTGTAGCATTGATGATTATAGTTTGATTGGTGGCGCCAGCTTGATTTTAAAAGATGTTGCGGCTTTTAATATGGTATCGGGCAACCCTGCCAAAAGCCATGGTCTTAATATCGAAGGCATGCGCCGCAAAGGTTGGTCAAAGCAGACTATTGATTATCTACGCCAGGCTTATCGGGTGATTTTCCGTTCAGGACTGACCAAGGAAGAAGCCATTGTAGCAGTGACCGAGCAGCTATTACCCCAAGAACCTTTGGTACAATTGCTATTGGATTCCCTGATTCATAGTGAACGTGGCTTAGTCAGATAACGTGGTAAGATAAGGTAGTAAGGAAGGATAGCGTTGCTATTTAGCGTATCCACAGCAGCTTATAAAAAGTAAAAAAGAGCCAAATCGGCTCTTTTTTTATGTGTTTTTAGGTGGTTTTTATGTCAAATGCAAATCAGGTTTTGGTAAGTTTTGCTGCTGATAAAAAGTATCGACAAACGCATCAAACTTATCATCTTCAATGGACTGACGGATATCTGCCATCAAGCGCTGATAGTAACGCAAATTGTGTATGGTGCCCAACTGTGCCGATAGCATTTCATTGCACTTGAACAAATGATGCAAATAGGCGCGGCTAAAATTCTGACAAGTATAACAATCACATTCGCTATCAAGCGGACTTTGATCAAAACGGTGCACCGCATTTTTAATTTTAACCGCGCCAAAAGTGGTGAAATAATGACCATTTCGTGCATTACGTGTTGGCATCACGCAATCAAACATATCAACGCCGCGGCGTACCGCTTCCACGATATCTTCAGGTTTACCCACACCCATCAAGTATCTGGGCTTGTCGGCTGGCATATCATCGGGTAAGTAATCAAGCACCGCCATCATTTCTTCTTTTGGCTCACCGACTGACAGCCCACCAATGGCATAGCCATCAAACCCAATAGCGAGCAACCCTTCTAAGGACTTTTCGCGAAGGTTGCGATACATACTGCCTTGAATAATACCAAACAAAGCATTCTTGTTACCCAGTTTTTCATGCTCATTTTTACAGCGCTCGCCCCAACGCAGCGATAATTCAAGCGATGTATCCGCTTCGCTAGGGGTCGCAGGATAGGGCGTACACTCATCAAACTGCATGACGATGTCTGAGTTCAGTGAGTATTGAATTTGCATTGATATTTCGGGGGATAAAAATACTTTTGCGCCATCAATCGGCGAGCGAAAATGCACACCTTCCTCGACGATTTTACGCATTGCACCCAGGCTAAAGACTTGAAAACCGCCGGAATCAGTTAAAATCGGCTTATTCCAACCGATAAAGTCATGTAAGCCGCCAAATTTGTCAATGACATCGGTCGTTGGGCGCAGCCAAAGATGAAAGGTATTGCCTAAGATGATTTCGGCACCGATTTCGTGGATATCCCGCGGCAGCATGCCTTTGACGGTGCCATAAGTACCGACAGGCATAAAGGCAGGGGTTTGCACATCGCCATGAGCGAGATGAACCGTACCACGGCGAGCACGGCTCTCGCCTGTAGCGGTTTTGTGTAAGGTGAATTGCATAATCTAAAGTTTCTGTAACAGGGTTTTTAAAAGGTTAAAATCATAAAAGGTTGAAATTATACCATTTTTTCCAACAACATCGCATCACCGTAACTAAAGAAACGGTATTGTTGCTCGATGGCGTGCTGATAAGCCTGTTTGATGGGCTCACTGCCTGCAAACGCTGACACCAGCATCAATAGCGTGGATTTTGGCAAATGAAAATTGGTGATGAGCTTATCAATCACCCCAAACCTAAATGACGGATAAATAAAAATATCGGTGTCACCTGACCAAGCCGATAGCATCGGGTTTTCAAAACTGGCGGTTTTTTGAAACGCCGTTTCTAGCACCCGTGTCACAGTGGTACCGACCGCAATCACTTGCCCGCCACGGGCTTTGGTTTGGTTAATCAAATCGGCAGTCGCTTGGGGCAACTCAGCATATTCTGAGTGCATTTTATGGCGCAAAATATCCTCTGTCTTGACAGGGGCAAATGTGCCTGCACCGACATGTAATGTGACAAAGGCGGTATTGATGCCCTTCGATTTGAAGGCAGCCAATACATTGTCATCAAAATGCAAGCTTGCCGTCGGTGCGGCTACGCTGGCAAGTTTGGCTGGGTCATGAAATACCGTTTGATAGCGGGTTTCGTCATTGTCATCGGCATGGCGCTCAAAATAGGGCGGAATCGGTAGTTCACCATAGTGCTCAAGCACAGGCAATATCGGCTGGTCAAATGCTAGCAAAAATAAATTGTCCTCACGCCCCATGACCGTGGCATGAATGTTACCATCGGCAAGGCTCAACGTTTGCCCCTCTTTTGGGCTGCGGCTGGCGCGTACATGACACAAAGCGGTGTGCTTTTGGTTGCCAGTATCATCATCGGGCAAAATACGCTCAACCAATACTTCGACCGCGCCGCCACTGGCTTTTTGCCCAAACAGCCTTGCTTTCATGACCTTGGTGTCATTAAACACCACCAAGTCACCACTATTTAATAGCTCTGGCAAATCCACAAATTGTTGGTCTTTGGGTTGACCATGAGCAGGCAAATACAGCAATCGAGAGGCGGAGCGCACCGCTAACGGATAGCGGGCAATGAGTTCATCGGGCAGTTGATAATCAAAATCATCTAAAGTTAAAGGCATTTATATATTACTCGGTGATAGCAGAATCTTTGGCAAGGTGGACATTGGCTTTAGGAAATGGGCGCATTTTATCGGCATCCGACCAAGCTTTGACCCAGTCATCAGGTGGCATATTGATATCTTTATAATCCAATGCGCTGAGCACTTGCTCAGTCGGCAAAACCTTGCCTGTCACGATGTTGGTGATACCGGTGCGCAGCAGCGCAGAGCAAGTCGGCTGACCTTTGACCCACATGCTTTGTTCAATATAAAACCAGCGCTCATCGACTGCTATCAGTCGGGTTTTGATGGTGACCTTATCAAATAAACGGACACGCTTACGATATTGGATGGTACTACCAGCGACCACCAGCCCCCAGCGATGCTTGAATAATTTTTTGGCAAGTCCTGAGCGAATGGCAAGATCGTTTCGCCCCAAATCAAACAGCGTAAAAATACGCCCGTTGTTCATTTCAAAAAAATTGTCAATGTCGTTGATATTAGCGGTCAAGGTGATTTCGCTGGTATCGGTTAATTGAAGCGAATGACCTTGTTTTTGTTTAATCGCGCTTTTGATGGCATGGGTGCCCAGTCGTAAAAAAGGATACATGGTTGTTCTCAATCTAAATTTGTGCCACATTATAGGTAAATCGCGCTTGTTTAGCAAAATTTGTCACTATAATTACCCGACAAGTCACTATAATTACTCTACACAAGGAAAGCAAATGACCAATCAATCACAGGTAGCAGCACAACCCTTATCAGCGGACGCTAAAAAGGTATTAGATTTTTGGTTGCAGCAAAATACTAAGCCATTTTGGTTTGCCAAAGATGAGGATTTTGATAAAACTGTAACGGCTAAATTTTTAGCCACACTTGAGCAAGCCAAACGAGGCGAGTTAGGGGATTGGCGAGCCAGTACAAAAGGGCGACTGGCAGAAATCATTGTATTGGACCAGTTTTCGCGCAATATTTTTCGAGATTCTTCACAAGCTTTTGCCCAAGATGGCATGGCGTTAGTATTGGCGCAAGAAATCGTCAAACAGCCAGATTTTGACAAGTTAAATCAAGACGAACGCAATTTTGCTTTAATGCCTTTTATGCATGCGGAATCGGCAAATATTCATCAGCAGGCGTTGCCACTATTTAAAAAATACGCCAGTGACGATACATTGGCGTTTGAATATAAGCATCAAGCCATTATTGAAAGATTTGGGCGTTATCCGCACCGCAATGCGATTTTGGGTAGACAATCCAGTGATGAGGAAATCGCCTTTTTACAACAACCCAACTCGTCATTTTAACTTTTATTAAGTTGTTGCTGGATCGCCCAATCAATATGTTCTTGTGTGTTTTCGCTTAGCATTGGGCGTTTTTGTTGCAGTTTGTCAATAATTGCTTGGCTAAACGGTGCATTTCCCAAGGCTACCGCCACATTGCGCATAAAATTGTCGTAGCCCGTGCGGCGAATCGGCGAGCCTTCAGTTTTTGTCAAAAAATCCTGTGCATCCCACGCCCATAACTCAAGCAGTGACACCTCATCTAAACGGTGACGCGGATTAAAATCCTCAATCGTCGCTAATCTGGCAAATTTATTCCAAGGACAAATCAACTGACAATCATCACAGCCAAAAATGCGATTGCCAATTTTGGGGCGAAGTTCTACAGGGATTTTGCCATCTAATTCAATGGTTAAATACGAAATACACAGCCGTGCATCGACATCATAATGCCCGGTGGGTGTTTTGCGGATGGCATGGGTAGGGCACACATGAATACAAGCACGGCAACTGCCACAATGCGATGATATGGTTTCGATTTGCTTTTTATCCTCTGCCAAAGGCAAGCTGGTGAATAATTCCCCCAACACAAAAAATGACCCCGCTTGTGGATGAATCAGCAAGGTGTGTTTGCCTGTCCAGCCCAAACCTGCTTGCTCAGCCAACGCGCGCTCAAATATAGGCGCGGAGTCGCTAAAGGGACGAAATACAAAGTCGTTGGCATATTGCGGATAATCGGTCATCAGTTTGTCTTGAATCAGTCTGGCTAGAGTTTTTAGTAGCCCTCGCATGGTTTTATGATAATCACGTCCTCGAGCATAGCGGGCAATAATCGCTGAGTTGGGGCGCTCGTTGTCTGGCACACTGCGTTTTGGTGGGGGCGTGACTAGATAATCTAAACGCACACTAATGATACTTTGCGTCCTGTCAACTAACAGGGCAGGGTTAGCACGTTTATCATGATTGTCTTCAAAAAACAGCATATCCCCATGTTTACCTTGTGCTAGCCAAGTTTGCAACGCGCCAAGCTGTTTGCTAAAGATGGGATTGGCGGGATGGACAAAGCCACAATCAGCAAACCCCAACGCCTTGGCTTGCGCCTTTATCCAGCCCTTGAGTGCATTGAGTTCGTTTGTAGTGTCCAACATGCCAACAACCAGATAAAATTAAAATGCTATTATAACAAAATAAACATTTACCACATCATTGGATCATCTTATGCAAAGTAATGCACAGACGGATAAAAATACTGTGATGCAAAACGCCACTGCCTTATATAGCCCCAAACAAATTTATGACCTTGAAAAAAGCTGGTTTAGCAAAAATGACAGTTTTGCCTTAATGCAACAAGCTGCATGGCAACTTGCACACATCATCAAGCAGGAAAGTAGCAATCAAAAAGGCAGTTACCTTCAAAAAAGCAGTCACCCTCAAAAATCGGTATTGGTAGTGGCAGGCGCGGGTAATAATGGCGGCGATGCTTGGTTGGTGGCGCATTATGTGAACAAGCTTTGCCCACATTGGTCAATTACCGTAGTACAAGTCGCAGCGCCTAGCACCGTCGACAGCCAAACAGCAAAGCACATGTACCTGTCAAACTGTGCAAATGCGGCAAAATACTTGACGTTGACAGCATTTTTACAGCCATTCTATGAGCTTGGTTTAAGCTATCAGTATGATGTGGTGATTGATGGGTTATTGGGGATTGGAATTGATGGCAAGCCTAGCACTGATTATCAAACAATCATCAATTGGATTAATCAATACCGCAAGCAAGTTCACGCTTGTCAAGTCATCAGCATCGATGTACCCAGCGGACTTAATGCCGCTACGGGCGAAGTGTACGATGACATTGCGATTAAAGCAGACAAGACACTTTGTTTAATCGGGCGAAAGGTCGGACTGCATATCGGGGATAGTAAAGATTATGTTGGCAGCGTTATCGATGTGCCTTTGCTCCCTATTGAGCAATCAGGCATCTTGCTGCATTCCACGCTACCTAACTTACCACAACGTCAGCAGGTGAGCCATAAAGGTACGTATGGTCATGTACTCATCATCGGTGGCAATCGGTTACAGGATGGGCATGGCATGGCAGGGGCGGCGATATTGGCCGCCAATGCAGCATTGAGCAGTGGTGCAGGCAAAGTCACTGTTGCCTGTCATCGTGATTTTCATCCAGCCATTGTCACCGCTTTGCCCAATGCCATGACCGCGGATTTACACAATATCGCTAGCGTCATCGAGCTGATTGACGCGGTGGATGTGGTTGCCATCGGCATGGGTTTGGGTAGGGATAAAGTAACGCTTGATTTATTTAACCAGTATCTTATGGCCATCAAGCAATCAGAGAAGCTATGTGTCATTGACGCTGATGGTTTATACCATTTGGCAGATTGGGCAAGCACGAGTGACGGTTTAACTGCTCCCATTCAACCACGATTGGGACAGTCAAACCAACGGTTTTATCTAACGCCGCATTCAGCGGAAGCAGGACGTTTGCTCAATCAACCCTATGCTGACATTGATCGAGACAAAATCAGCGCGATTCGGGCATTAGCTCACCAATATGGGGGCAATTGGCTTATCAAAGGGGCACAAACGATTGTGCTTGAACGTGCCAGTCTTGAGCGTGACAGTTTTGAACGTGACTGTATTGATATCTGCGGCTTGGGTAATGCCGGTATGGCAACGGCTGGCATGGGCGACTGCTTGGCAGGTCTGATGGCGGGCTTATTGGGGCAAGCAATTGCCGCACCCATGCTAACCGCCGTGCTCATACATGCCAAAGCGGGTGATACGTTAGCAGAAAAAATGGGTGAATATGCGTTGCAGGCAAATCACATGGCATCGGCAATCGGTGACATCATCCATCAAATCACGGACGATTAAAATCACGGCACGTTAAGAAAGGTCAATAGAAAAAAGGTGAGAATTCACTCACCTTTAACCTTTACACACCGTTAATTTTAATTGAATGCTAAAGTCATATAGCATGCAAAGTTATTTACAGTATTGGCTCACTGTTTGCGCGACTTGCTGACGGCGTAGCTCAATTTCACGACCATCTAAATATTTACGTTCACCTTTATTATCCATCTCATAGACGCGCCCGCCTTGGTTTAGATTAGCAAGGGTATTTTGTAAGGCTTTGCAGCGCTCAGCATCTTGCTGTTTTTTGAGTTGCTGATTTTGTGCCTCAAGCTCAGCAGCACGTTTTTGATCGGCTGTCAGCGTTGGTGATACACCTGATGCAGCACCTGTGCTATTGCCAGCGGTTGCAGGTGCACGACTACTAGGTCCAAGTTCACGGGTATTAATCACTTGCACTTGTCGCAAATTAACACCATTGGTCGGGGCATATTGGCTATAATGCGGCACACCATTTTTGTCAGTCCACTTGTAGTAAGTGGCTGCATTTGAATTCGCCATAATGAATGGTGATAACATGAGTGATAACAAAAACAGTGGCTTTAACATTGTTTTTCCTGTGCAAGAAACGAGAAAATTATGCGATAGCCTATCACAGCTTGATAGCTTTTAGCAGTAAATTTCGACAAGATAATCGTTTAATTTCCTAAAGGTAATTTTCTAAAAATGACTGGCTCAATCAGTCTGAGATTTTAAAGTTTATCAATCCTTAAAACCAAGCCTTAAAATCAAGCTTCAGACAATTCATTTATCTATAACTAAAAGTTATAAATTCTAGTAGCTTTTTTTTATTGACAAGTGTTAAAAAAACTCACATCATAAGTCCTCTACTGGTCGTTAGTAACAATTATCGTTGGTTACTAATTGGTAAAATCTAAGCTAATTGGCGCTATCCGCTAATTAGGCTCTACAATTGGATGAGAGCATTTTTTACCGTTGTTGTTGTTTATGAATCTAAACAAAAGAATCTAACAACCCTGACTTATCGGTCAACAAAGACAAAAAGTAGCCATCAATTTATACATTACGTAATTTTTGTGATGCTTTCTTTTTTGGTTATCATGCTTTTTGCCCTCGTCTGATTTGTTCACTGTTACCTTATGGCAGTGTTGAAGATTCTTGCTAATCATTTAGCAATTTTTATCTAAAACAACTTCCCAGTATCATTTTTGAAGACGACCATAAAAGGTGATGACAGTGACTCAAACTACCCAAGCTCCCAATATGACGGGAGAAAACCAAACGGCTCACGCTGCACCCAATTTTGACAAAAAAACCGCCAAAGCCTCAGCAGGTGAACCTGTCATGATGTCTGGTGCAGAAATGCTGGTGCAAGCGCTAATTGACGAAGGTGTTGAATACATTTTTGGCTATCCAGGCGGCGCCGTGTTGCATATTTATGATGCTTTGTTCAAACAAGATAGCATTGAGCACATCCTCGTGCGTCACGAACAAGCAGCGGGTCATATGGCAGATGCTTATTCCCGTGTGACAGGTAAAACTGGGGTGGTATTAGCCACATCGGGTCCAGGCGCCACCAATACGGTTACCGCCATCGCTACCGCGTTTATGGATTCCATTCCGATGGTTATCATCTCAGGTCAGGTGCCTTCAAGCCTCATCGGTGATGATGCGTTCCAAGAAACTGATATGATTGGTGTGTCACGTCCTGTCGTCAAACACAGTTTTCAAGTACGTCATGCCAGCGAAATCCCAGAAATCGTGCGTAAAGCGTTTTATATCGCAAGCTCTGGTCGCCCAGGTCCTGTGGTGATTGATGTACCCAAAGATAAAACTGCGCCTAACGAAAAATTCCCTTATCATTTCCCTGAGTCGGTCAGTATGCGTTCTTACCAACCATCGGTTCGCGGTCATTCAGGACAAATTCGTAAAGCCATCGAAACCTTAATTGCTGCCAAACGCCCTGTACTATATTCAGGTGGTGGCGTGATTGCATCAAACGCCAGTGCAGAATTAACCGCATTAGCCCGTTTACTTAATTTGCCGGTGACTAATACTTTGATGGGTTTGGGCGCTTATCCAGGATCGGATAAACAGTTTTTAGGTATGCTTGGGATGCATGGTACGTATGAAGCCAATATGACCATGCACAATTCAGATGTGATTTTGGCAGTGGGTGCGCGTTTTGATGACCGTGTGACCAACAATACGCAAAAATTCTGTCCAAACGCTAAAATTATCCATATTGATATCGACCCTGCATCAATCTCAAAAACCATCAATGCACACATCCCGATCGTCGGTGATGTAAAAAATGTGCTAAGTGATATGCTCGCCGTATTAACAGAAAATAACGCACAGCTTGACCAAGCCGCGCTAAATGATTGGTGGGCGCAAATCAATGAATGGCGTAAACGTCATGGTCTACGCTATGACAAAGACGACAGCAATGGCATGAAACCACAGCACGTTGTTGAGCGCTTATATGAGTTAACGCATGGTAAAGCTATCGTCACATCTGATGTGGGTCAGCACCAAATGTTTGCAGCCCTATACTATAAATACGATGAGCCGCGTCAATGGTTAAACTCAGGGGGTTTAGGCACCATGGGGGTAGGATTGCCTTATGCAATGGCAGCCAAACTTGCTAATCCAGAGCGTGATGTGGTCTGTATTACTGGTGAAGGCTCAATTCAGATGAATATCCAAGAGCTATCAACTTGCCTACAATATAACTTACCAGTGAAGATTTTAAATCTTAATAACGCCCAGTTAGGTATGGTAAAACAATGGCAAGACATGATTTATGAAGGTCGCCATTCGCACTCTTATATGGATTCATTGCCAGATTTTGTCAAACTTGCAGAAGCTTACGGTCATGTCGGTATCCAAATCACCGACCCAGCCAAACTTGATGAACAACTTGCTTATGCTTTATCACTCAAAGATCGATTGGTATTTATCGATGTACTCGTCGATAAAAATGAGCATGTTTATCCAATGCAATTAGCAGGTCAGTCAATGCGTGATATGTGGTTAGCCAAAGGGGAGCGTACCTAATGAAACATTTAATTTCTGTCTTAATGGAAAATGAATCAGGGTCACTGTCTCGTGTGGTTGGCTTATTTTCACAACGTGGCTACAACATCGAGACACTGAACGTTGCCCCAACCGATGACCCGACTTTATCGCGTTTGACTTTGACCACAGATACCGATCAAAATAAGATTGAGCAAGTGACCAAACAGTTGCACAAGCTGATTGAAATCGTTAAAGTAACCACGCTGACCGATAGTGTACATATTGAGCGCGAACTCATGCTGATCAAAGTACGTGCCACGGGTAGCAACCGCGAAGAAGTGAAGCGCTGTGCGGATATCTTCCGTGCAAGTATTGTTGATATCACGCCCAATGTCTATACCATTCAAATTGTCGGTGACACGGCAAAATTGGACGGTTTTATTGAATTGATGGGACGTGAACGCATTTTAGAGGTCGTACGTTCTGGTGTTATTGGTATCGCTCGGGGTGAAAAAATCCTCAGCGTCTAAATTTACCAACCTTTTAATCTTTTAATAGTAGTTGTTTTTTACACAAGGAAATAGTTATGAACATTTTTTATGATAAAGATTGTGATCTATCAATCATCCAAGGCAAAAAAGTTGCGATTATCGGCTATGGCTCACAAGGTCACGCACACGCATTGAACCTAAAAGACAGCGGTGTTGATGTCACAGTTGGCCTGCGCAAAGATTCATCATCTTGGAAAAAAGCAGAAAATGCCGGTCTAAAAGTGGCTGAAGTAGAAGAAGCCGTCAAGCAAGCTGACTTAGTCATGATTTTGACCCCTGATGAATTCCAAAAACAACTTTACAATGACGTGATTGAGCCAAACATCAAACAAGGTGCCACGCTTGCGTTTGCTCATGGTTTCTCAATCCATTACAACCAAGTGGTACCTCGTAAAGACCTAGACGTCATCATGATTGCGCCAAAAGCACCGGGTCATACCGTGCGTAACGAATTTGCCACAGGCGGCGGTATTCCTGACTTAATCGCCGTTTACCAAGATGCGTCTGGTCAAGCCAAACAAGTGGCGTTATCTTACGCGATGGGTGTCGGCGGTGGTCGTTCAGGTATCATCGAAACAACGTTCAAAGACGAAACTGAAACGGACCTATTTGGTGAGCAAGCGGTACTGTGTGGTGGTGCGGTTGAACTGGTCAAAATGGGCTTTGAAACCTTGGTTGAAGCAGGTTATGCCCCAGAAATGGCTTACTTTGAATGTCTACACGAATTAAAATTGATTGTAGACTTGATGTACCAAGGCGGTATTGCTGATATGAACTACTCAATCAGTAACAACGCAGAATACGGTGAATACGTAACAGGTTTAGAAGTTATTAATGACCAATCACGTGAAGCGATGCGTAATGCCCTAAAACGTATCCAATCAGGCGAATATGCAAAAATGTTTATCGCTGAAGGTATGTCAAATTACCCATCAATGACAGCGCGCCGTCGTCAAACCGCTGAGCACGAAATCGAAAAAACAGGTGCCAAACTTCGCGGTATGATGCCTTGGATTACTTCAAGCAAAATCATCGACAAAGAGAAAAACTAGTTTTGCACCCAGTTAGTTTTACCAATGGCATCATACCCAATTGGTAAAAACAATAAAATGACAATAACCCTGCGCTGTGTAAAGTTACATGGACAGGGTTTTTTAGTATAAAATAATGGTTATCGATATAAAGTTTATGAGATTTGTTTTGAATATAGCGTCTGTTTGGCAGTTGTCGACTGCAACTTTTTTACACACTTTTAGCGGCATGAATGCTTTGCCTGCATTGGCAAATCCTTTGAATCACCTGATGGGGGATAGCTATACGTTAAATTGGCAAGCAATTTATCTGGTCGGTACGTTAATTGTCGCCCTACTGATTGCGTATGAATCTATAGTTTTAAAGAAAAACTTAGGAAAATTGCCGCAATCAAAGTTATTTAGCGTGAGCTCCATATTAGAAACTGTGTGGCTCATGGTATCCGTGGTCGCCGTATATTATGGCGCATTTAGTAGCATTGCCAAAGTCGTGCCATTTGCCTATATTTTGTATAGCATATTTGGTTGGATTTATGGATTTTATCTACTCAAAGATCAGGCAGGCGATATTAAAGATGTCGATGATATGAGTATGCCCATCAAATATATGGACTACAGCCTATCATTTTCACTGGTGATTATGGTGACTAGTATTGCGATATTTATCAATATGTTGATGAACGGTGTTATCGCCTTTAATCTAGCTTAATAAAGTCAATTTAAATCCCTTTTTAATTGTAACTTTGTGGTAAAAAGTTCAAAAAATAGTAGGTGAAACGCTAAAACTAGGCTATACTGTGATTATTCGCTAAAATACACTTAACAAATTTTTGGCGATGACAATTTATAACACCCTGTATTTACCTAAGTAATTGCAAGCGTTATAGATAACATAGTTAATTTTTAATGTAGGATTTTTTATGTCAGATAAAGCTACTGGTACTGTAAAATGGTTCAATGAAAGCAAAGGTTTCGGCTTCATCGCTCAAGACAATGGCGGTCAAGACGTTTTTGCTCATTACAGTGCAATCCAAGGTTCAGGTTTTAAAACACTTAAAGAAGGTCAACGTGTGAGCTTCGTATTGAGCCAAGGTCAAAAAGGCCCACAAGCCGAACAAATCGAAGCACAATAATAATAACTACAAGCTTAATTGTTTGTTTATTAACTGCTTATCTTAATTAGCTTGCAATAAAGAAAAACAACCAGACGATAGGTTGTTTTTTTTTGCGCGTTTGTTTTGTGTTCCATATTCATATCAAACACAAGACATTGTATGTTGAATATTTAGTTAAAAAATTTCCCTAATTATTTTAGTTATGATATATTCGAAAAATTCAAGAATTTTTGATGTTTTCCAACCATTTTTTTATGACTTAAAATTCATAGGATTTTCTTGATTTGTTGGGTAAGTTATCGCAACATATATTATTAACGAAGATAATGGGTATTGTGAGTATTCACAGTATAACTATTCTTTTTAGCTTGCTAAGTTAGCTCACCAAGCTAGTTTAAGTTAAAAAGAATAGGATGTTCATTTTATCATGACTGGGGATACTTGGATTTATCCTCCTTTTTTAATTCATATAACAAACGAGGAACGTATGAAAGCATTAGTTGCTGTTAAACGTGTAGTTGACTATAACGTAAAAGTTCGTGTAAAAGCGGACAACACTGGTGTTGACTTAACCAATGTTAAAATGTCTGTAAACCCATTTGATGAGATTGCTGTGGAAGAAGCTGTACGCCTACAAGAAGCGGGCGTGGTCTCTGAAATTGTTGTTGTATCTATCGGTCCAAAAGAAGCACAAGAACAAATCCGTGGCGCAATGGCACTGGGTGCAGATCGTGGTATTTTAGTTGAAACTACCGACACTGTGCGTCCCCTACAAGTGGCAAAAATTTTAAAAGCGATTGCACAAGCAGAAGCCGCTGACATCATTTTACTGGGCAAACAAGCGATTGATGATGACAACAACCAAACAGGCCAAATGCTAGCGGCATTGATGGATGTAGGTCAAGCAACCTTTGCATCCCAAGTAAAAGTCGACGGTGGCAGTGTCAATGTAACACGTGAAATCGATGGTGGCTTACAAACCGTTCAGTTATCATTGCCTGCGGTTATCACCACTGATTTACGTTTAAATGAACCACGTTATGCCAAACTGCCTAACATCATGAAAGCGAAGAAAAAACCATTAGAAGAGAAAAAACCAGAAGATTATGGTGTTTCTACCGCTAGTAACATTCAAATCGTAAAAGTAACGCCACCTGCAGAGCGTAAAGCGGGTGTTAAAGTTAAATCGGTTGACGAGTTAGTCGATAAATTAAGAAACGAAGCTAAAGTTATCTAATCATTTAACTACCTTCAATTTAATTCGTCATTTAACGATAGCGATTATCAAATATTAAGGAAAATCTTATGGCAATTTTAGTATATGCAGAACATGATAATAAAGAGCTAAAAAAAGCAACCCTCAACACCGTAACGGCAGCAAGCAAAATCGGTGGCGATATTGTTGTATTAGTTGCAGGTCTTGGCTGTGAAGCCGTGGCAGAACAAGCTGCTAAAGTAGCAGGTGTATCAAAGGTGCTTTGCGCAAGTAATGCTGCTTTTGAACATCAACTGGCTGAAAACGTCGCTAAACTCGTGGTATCGCTTGCAGGTGATTATAGCCATATCGTGGTACCAGCGACAACAACAGGTAAAAACTTCTTACCACGCGTTGCCGCTTTGTTAGACGTCAATATGCTAACTGATGTGACCGCTGTGATTGATGCAGAGACATTTGAGCGTCCAATCTACGCAGGTAACGCCATTGCAACCGTTAAAGATACTGAAAGCAAAAAAATTATCACAGTTCGTGCCACCGCATTTGATGCAGCGGCAGCAGAAGGTGGCGCAGCCAGCATAGAACAAGTAAGCGCAGGCGAAGATGCGGGCAAATCAAAATTTGTCGGTGAAGAGTTAGCAAAATCTGATCGTCCAGAATTAACGGCTGCAGAGATTGTTGTATCAGGTGGTCGTGCATTAGCCAGCGGTGAAAACTTCACCAAGTATATTGAGCCACTCGCTGATAAGCTAGGTGCTGCGATGGGTGCATCACGTGCGGCAGTTGACGCAGGTTATGTGCCAAACGACCTACAAGTGGGTCAAACCGGTAAAATTGTCGCACCAAACCTATACATTGCCGCAGGTATCTCAGGTGCCATTCAGCATTTGGCAGGTATGAAAGATTCAAAAGTTATCGTTGCCATCAACAATGACCCAGAAGCACCAATCTCTCAAGTGGCTGATTATTTCCTAGAAGGTGATATTTTTACAGTCTTGCCAGAGCTCACTAGCAAACTGTAGTTGTCGCTATCATAAGCTACCAAGCGATAAATATATAGGCGATAAATATAAAAAAACCTCATATTTTTTGAGGTTTTTTTATTTGGTATTTACTGGCTAAGCACTGACTTAATTATCGCTAAAAGTATATTGATTGTTGTATAGCGACTAGGTAATATAATAAAAATTATGGGATTTTATTGATAGTAAATTTTTTGGAAATAAATCGTGAAAATGGATTTAAAAAAATTCCGTACAGAGATGCAGCAGCGGCTTAGCGAGCAGCAACTAGACAATGTGAAAGTACGTCCCTTTATCTGTTCAGGGTCACCCCTTAATTGCAAAATCATGATGGTCGGCTACAATCCAGCTCGCGAAGTTAATTTAGACGTGTTTGATGCAAATATTTGGCATGATGATATAGGGTTTGATCGTGAATCGTTTGCTGAGCATTATGACATCGCGAGCTACAATGATGATTTACAGTGGAATCGCAACCATATATTTCAGCAAAATTTGATTGATGAAATCTCAAATCATCCTGTGATTGAAACTTATCTTTATAGTGTTATCACCCCTAAGAAGACTTTACTAAGCCCCCAGCATAAACACACCCATTTATTTGATTGGCTATATGGTATTCTCAAACCTGTTTTAATCATTACCCAAAATATGGATGTCATTAAATATTTTGAGCGAGAAGCCAATAAAACTCTTGTGAGAAATACATTTAACGCCATCACTTATCGCGATTTACACTGTGTGATTTTGCCCATCAGCCATTTATCCAAAAAATGGAATGACACCGAAATGTACCATTTGAAAGAAGAAATTGATGAGCTGTTTAATTTAATTACTGTTTAGAGAATAGTGTTTAATTGATAAATTTATAAACCAATAATAAAAAAACCTAACAGCATCATCTGTTAAGCTTTTATAATTAAAGATAAAATTTATAACCAACCTGCCTTTTTAAAGCGATAGTAAAGCGTGAAACAAATGGTCAAAATAACGGCTAATAAGACATAGTAGGCATAATGCATTTTTAGTTCAGGCATATTTTCAAAGTTCATCCCATAAATCCCTGCGACCGCGGTCGGAACCGCGAGGATACCTGCCCAAGCGGCAAGTTTTCGTACCACATCATTCTGACCCGTATTTACCACTGCCATGTAAGTATCCATGGCAACACTGAGCATTTCGTTGAGTCCATTGACCGCATCGAGCGCACGCAGTAGATGGTCATTGACGTCGCGAAAATACGGTTTGGCTTGGCTAGGGAAACTTGGAATCAAATCAGTCTTTTTATGATTGATAAAAAAATTACAGATATCTTGTACGGGCAAGATGACAGCACGCATATGTACGAGCTGTGATTTTAATTCATACAAATTGCGCAGTGTATGCTTGTTAAAGTTTTCAGAGAAAATTTCCCGTTCTTGCTCACGCAAATAACGCCCTAATTTTTCAGTGATAGGTAAGTAGTTATCGACGATAAAGTCTAGTATGGCGTGCAGCACAAAGATGGGTCCAAGGCGCAATTTTTCTGGTCGGCGATGACAAAAATCTCGCACACTTTCGTAGCTATGAGAGGCACCTTGACGAATAGTGATGATATATTGCTTGCCCATAAAGATAGCCGTAGTGCCATAACGAATGGTGTTTTCGGTCAATTTGGCGGTTCGTACCACCACGAACACGCTATCATTACCATAGCTTTCAACTTTGGCGCGTTGATGTTCAGCAAAAGCATCTTCAATGGCAAGTTCGTGCAAGTCAAATGCCTCTTGAACTTCTCGAATGGTTTCGATACTTGGGTCATGCAGTCCTACCCAAACAAATACGTTGTTGTTGGATAATTCGCGGCGCACATCATCAAGTTTAATCTCGCCGATTTTTTCCCCAGATTTACGAGAGTAGGCGAAGCAGTTGGCAATCTCATTTTTCCCTTTAAAGCGATCTTCGGTGATTTCAGCTTCAGGGTTGTACTCAGGGGGTGGTACATCGGTAGGTGCATAGACTTCGACAGTGCCATCATCGTCATAATCTTCGCCATAGATATAACTATCATCACCGTGCAAATCGAGTTCTTCATCAGCGATTTCATCATACATGACATCCGCATTGGCAAGGGTAAAAGCATCTGCAGACATATCATGTGGCGGATTAAGTGTTGAGGCTAACGGCAGCGTGACGTGCTGGGTCGTCTGAGTGGGGTGCTCTAATAAATCGTCGCTGCGTTCAGATAAATTTTTGTTTTGGTGGGGTGGCGTCATAACCAAAAACCTCGCTATCACGATTTGAAAGAGTTGTATCAGATCGAATAAATGTGTCCAGTCGTTATCAAAGTACTAAAAGGTAGCAACCACAAAACAGCAAGTAAACATCAAAGTAAGCCACTTTGCCTGTTTGTTCTTGCTATTTTGTAATTCTCAGTGATTTTTAAACGAATAAAAAAGAAGTCATGCATTGACAATGCAATCGTACCGCTAAAATTAGATTGATAATGATAACAGTGAAAAATGACAATCTCAAGATAATTATACGTGACAGACCGCTAAAACCTAGTTGAATCTAGTTAACCATGGACTTAGCAACGGTCATTTTTTCACTATCGCCTTAGATAGCGTACTGCTGCAGCGTTTCTATATCTACTAACTCTAAAAGACTCTCATGGCATGCGGCAAGCTTTAGCGGCGGCGCAACCCCCGCATCCAATGCTTCCACCCAGCGCAGGGCGCACACGCACCAAAAATCATTGGGCTGCAGCCCTGGAAAACCAAATTCGGGTAAAGGGGTCACCAAATCATTGCCCTTGGCAACAGAAAATTCCAAGAATTCTCGGGTCATTCTAGCGCAAACCGTGTGTAAGCCGACGTCACCAGCGCCGGTATGACAAAAACCATTTCGATAATAACCTGTTAACGGGTCGAAACAGCAACTCGCTAGTGCGGTACCCAGTACATTGGTTTGGTTTAATTCAGCTTTTGGATGATAGGACATAGTGAGCTCTTTTAATGTTTTGATTGGGTTATATCGATGATTGGTTAAAGTTGAGAGATAGATGTTGGTAGTTTTTCTAAAGCAGTGCTCTGAGTTTTTTGCATAAAATCTCGCTGATAAAATTGCTCAAGTGCTGATTTATTGGCCTCACTTACTGCCTTGTCAAATACCTCAGCCAAACGTAATTTTAAATACCCTAAGGCGATACCAAAAAAGATTTGGCTTAACGCATCGCTTTGTGCATCGAGCTGTGGTGCATTAGGCAGTAAATTAGACAATAAACTGGTCGAGCGCTCAATAAATGGATGAGGGGTAGCACTTGATGGCTGAAAGCGCTCGGTGGCAAAGGCGCGAACAGTTTGATTGATAATGCCGAGGCTCAGGCTTATTAAAGCAGCAGATTTTTCATCAGCGAAAATTTGCGGCATAAGGTGCGCCAAAATCACACTGCTTTCTGTGATGAGTAATTGCTTATCGGTGAGCAGGGCAGGGACTTGGCTAAAAGGGTTGACCGCTAATAATTCTTGTGGGTTTTCCCAAGGCATGACAAATATAAGCTCGGCATCAATTTGCTGGCGTAAACAGGCGACCATCACGAGACGGGCGAAAGGGGAAGTAGTTGAGACAAAGAGTTTCATGGGTGAATTGGATTTCCCTATACTGGTTGCATGGCTGTAAGTTTTAATAAATAAGTTTCAATAAATAAGTTTCAATAAAATTTTATAGGAGTGTAGCATAAAAAATTGGGCAATAAAAAAATGCCTAACCCCAGTGAAGCTATGATACAATGAAAAGGAAAAGTGCCCTTATTTTATTCTTTGCTTATTTTATTTTTGTAAGTGCCCTTCTCATCGATTATTCTATGATTTTACATGGTAATTCATGGTCTATGTTTTCATATGGCCGCTTGTTGTCATGTCTAGTGATATATCATTTAATCATCCTTAGGATTTATTGTGTCAAATTTAGCATCAAATTCCACAAATGTGGCAAATCAGTCTGCTTTTTATCTTAATACAAAAAATACTTGGCTATTACCCGATGGGGTTGTCGACTTACTATCAACCGAAGCGGTAAAGCAAGAAACCCTGCGTTATCAATTGACCCGTATTTTAATCAGCCATGGCTATGAATTTATTAGCCCGCCTATGATTGAATATACCGAAAGCTTGCTCGGCTATGCGTCTGAAGATGTTAAATTACAAACTTTTAAAATCATTGATCAGCTAACCGGTCGGCTCATGGGGGTACGCGCAGATATCACCCCACAAATTGCGCGGATTGATGCGCGTCTACACAATAATCAAGACACTAGTAACCCAGCAAAATCAATTTCCCGCTATTGTTATGCAGGGCATGTAATCTATACCATGCCAAAGGGCTTATTTGGTTCGCGCACCCCGCTACAGTTGGGCGCTGAAATTTTTGGTACCGATTCACTAGCCAGTGAAGTGGAGCTATTAGATGTGCTATTTACCTTGTTAGATAGCACGGATGTGATTGCACGCTCGCATATTGATATTGGTCATGTGGCGATTTTTCAGCAGCTTTGCCAGCTTGGCAGTGTACCTACGCATCTGCAAGAAAAACTAATTGAGCTGTATGCCAATAAAGCGTTACCTGAGCTGAAACTTTTGACCAGCAAAATGAGCCAGTTTGGCGAGCTTGCCAACGATTTTTATGTGCTTGGCGAGGCAGGTAATGACTTGCAAAAACTGAGCGAACGACTCTCAAATCAAGCCAAACACGATGCTATCATTGCCAAAGCCTTGTCTGATTTGACTTATCTGGTGAGTTATCTCGAAGAGCACTGGGATGCCAATGTCAGTGTCGATGTCACAGGATTGGGATATCACTATCATACAGGCGTTGTCTTTAATGTGTACGTGGCAGATGAGTCATTGCCGCTGATTCGTGGTGGTCGTTTTAGCAACCATTTTCATCACGAAGTTGATAATACCGATGCCGTGCGTTCCGGCGTTGGCTTTAGCTGCGAGCTAAACCGTTGGCAAAATCATATCCAAATACATGAGCAGCCTTTTACCGTGGTGCCTTATAGCCATGTACAAACTATTTTACATGTACCCAATCATCCTGATGCGCCCGCCCTCAAACAAGCGATTGACTCACTACGCCAAGAAGGGCATCGGGTGATGATTGCGCTGGATGAGACCGATGAACCTGAGCAAACCACCCATCGCTTGCAAGTAGCGAATGGGGTTTGGTACTTAGAGCATTTGGCAGAAAATTAATTTTTAAGCTGTTGTAAATTTGTTTTTAGCAATTACTTTGATAAAAGGTGACTTATCATGAAACATACGGGAAAAAACGTCGTTGTCCTTGGTAGCCAGTGGGGCGATGAGGGTAAAGGCAAAATCGTTGACTTATTGACTGAAAAAGCCAGTGCGGTGGCGCGCTACCAAGGCGGTCATAATGCCGGTCACACCTTAGTCGTTGGCGGTAAAAAAACCGTATTACATTTGATTCCATCGGGTATTCTACGTGAAGGGGTTACTTGCTACATCGGTAATGGCGTGGTGCTAGCCCCAGATGCGCTATTAAAAGAAATGCAGTCACTGGTTGAAGCAGGCGTGCCTGTGCGTGAGCGACTACGTATTTCGCCCAACTGCCCACTGATCATGCCACAACATGTAGCGCTTGACCAAGCCCGTGAAGTCAAACGTGGTAACAACAAAATTGGCACGACCGGGCGTGGTATCGGCCCTGCCTACGAAGATAAAGTAGCGCGCCGCGCGTTGCGTTTTGCTGATTTGTTGCGAGCTGACTTTGCCGATAAATTAAAAACTAACCTTGAATACCATAACTTTGCCTTGACCCAATACTATGGGGTGGACGCAGTCGATTTTGATGCGACCTTAAAGCTGGCAGAGGAATGGCGTGATGCGCTAAAAGACTTGGTGGCTGATGTGACGGGCGAGCTTGACAAGCTATGCAAAGAAGGCAAAAACTTAATGTTTGAGGGCGCGCAAGGTACCTTGCTTGACGTTGACCACGGCACTTATCCCTTCGTTACCAGCTCAAATACCACCGCTGGCGGCGTGGCGACGGGCACCGGTCTTGGACCCTTGTACTTTGACTACGTATTGGGTATCACCAAAGCTTACACCACACGCGTGGGGGCGGGTCCCTTCCCAACTGAGCTATTTGATGATATCGGTGAGCACATCGGTACTGTCGGTCAAGAATTTGGTGCTACCACGGGCCGCGCCCGTCGTTGTGGTTGGTTTGATGCAGCGATTCTACGCCGTGCTGTGGTACTAAACTCCCTATCTGGTATCTGCTTGACCAAGCTTGATGTGTTAGATGACCTTGAACAGCTCAATATCTGCACAGGTTATGAGTTGCCAAGTGGGGAAGTTTGCGGCTCTAGCGATGCGGAGTTTTACGAGAACGTGAAACCTATCTATGAAACTTTGCCAGGCTGGAAAACGAGCACTGTGGGTGTGACAGAGTATGACAAGCTACCTGAAAATGCCAAAGCTTATATCAAGCGCATTGAGCAGCTTATCGAGTGTCCCGTTGATATTATCTCAACAGGTCCTGACCGTGCCGAAACCATCGTGCTACGCGACCCATACGATGCCTAACCCTTATTCATCAAAAAACCCGATGTGACGTCGGGTTTTTTATCGCGCGCTTGGTTTGGTCGGGATGCCTTAGACTTTACCTATTTTTGGCAATTTTTGGCGGGCTCATGGCTTGGTACCCGACTGCGCCATAAAATCCGTTTAGACTGGCTAGAAAAAATCCTGCCGTATCTACTCACCCTCATAGCGCTCAAATTGATTGTCGATATCGTCCACCGCTATTTTTTTTGAACCCCTAATGCCAAAAAATCTCAGTGATGAGCGCCATGGCGATGATGATAAATATCAAGCCACATAATCGATTAAGCCACATCAAGCGATTGCCAAATTGCAGCCAATCCGACAGTTTTTTGCCACTCATGGTATAAACCAGTTGCCAAGTTATCTCAATCATAAAAAAACCCACCGTGAGCATGAGGTATTGCGGCAGTAGAGGCGCGGAAAAGTTGATAAATTTGGGGAAAAATGCGGCAAAAAACAAAATCGCCTTGGGGTTGGACAACGACACCCAAATCCCTGTTTTAAACAGTTGCGCGGGGGTCGGTATCACCTGTAACTGGTCACTGTGCAATTCGCTGTCAGCTTGGCGCCAAGATTTTATCCCAAGATAGGCTAAATACAGCGCGCCCACGACTTTGATAATGGTCAGCAAAAAAGGCGCGTTGGTACTGATAAGCCCTAGCCCTAACAGTGACGTTGTCAATAAAATAAATAAACCCATGCTCAGCCCTGCCAACGTCCACAGGGTTTTTTTGATGCCATAATTGACACCAAATTGGAACGCTAATAGCATATTAGAGCCAGGCGCTGCCGAGATAAGGCAAGTACTGATTAAAAAAAATAAGAAATTTTGCAGGGTCATTAGAATTTTTAGTAAATAAGTGAAAGATAGCCAATCAACGGTTAATGAGAAGTGTTGGCAGAGGGTGGAATGACAAACTGCCACTCCGGGTTAAAAAACCGTCGAAAAATCAGCAAAGTCGCTATTGTACACCCTAATGTACTGCTGGTGGCAATTAAAAACAGGGTAATAATTTGATAAAGCACGGCTTGGTGCGGGTCTGCGCCTGCCAAAATTTGTCCTGTCATCATACCCGGCAAGCTCACTACCCCCACTACCATCATACTGTTAATCGTCGGTGTGATACCATTTTGAATGGCAGCAATGACATAGGGTTTTGCGGTTTCCCAAGGCGTGGCGGACAATGCCAAATAGGTATTAATCATACTTTGTTCGCGATGAAAACTGCTGACAAGTTGGTTCATAGAGAGTGAGACAGCGGTCAATGAATTACCTAAAATCAGCCCCAATAACGGTATCATGACTTGCGGACGAAACCATGTAGCTGCGTTGTCTGACAGCACCCACCCACCACCAAATATAGCTACCACCCAACTACTGACAAACACCGCCAACGCCGTATCCCAAAATAAACCTTGATAAGGCTTTTTAACCCGATTTTTGGCAGCGATACTAGCGATAATCGACATAAAAGTCAAAATTGCCAACACTTCATACCATTGCTCTCTGGCAAAAATCCACGCAAGTACCAGTCCAATTAAGCTTAGTTGAACCACCGTGCGAAAACTTGCAATGAGCAGGGATTTGACGATACCCAGTTTCAACCAAACACTGATTGCCATCACCAGTAATAATGCCAGGCTTGCCAGCGCTACTTGTAGGTAGGAGATAGCGGGCATGGTGATGGCTAACATCATCATGGCTGATTGCCTTGTGATACGGATGCGAGTGCTTTGCTATCCACCGTTAACTTGTGATTGCTTAATTGACCATCAGCCATCGTCCAGTGGCTAGTGCCAATCGCCAATAAGCGCTGAATTTGGGTCGGCTCATGGCTGATCCACACGACGGTGGCATTGGGGGTGGACTGATACCAGTGGTTAATCAATGTTTCGACTTGCTGGGTGGTGGTGGCATCAAGGGAGGCGGTAGGCTCATCGAGTAATAAAATGGTCGGGTGCAATTGTAGCGTGCGTAATAAATTGACGAGCTGTTTTTCGCCACCCGATAAGCTGCGGCTATCTTGCTGTAAAAACTGGGGTGATTTGCCAAGGTTAACTAGCTGCTGCTCATGCCAAGATACATCGAGTTTTTTGTCTTTATAAAGTGCAAAGCTAAAAGGCAGGCTCAAGTTATCTAAGACGCTGCCCTCAATCATCTCACTTAGTTGTGCAATATAGGCCACCTGTGAGCGCCAAATAGCCGGTGTCAAGTCGGTCAAATTTTTGCCGTTTAAGGTGATGTGACCTGCTGACATAGGTAATAGGCTTGCTAGTAGCTTTAGCAGTAACGATTTGCCACTGCCAGACTGTCCTGTGATGACAATAAAATCATGGTCATGGATTTCACCTGAAACATGATTGATAAGTGTTCGATGGTCGATTTGGTAAGACAGTTGGCTAAATTGCAGCATGGCTTTTTAAGGTATAGTGTTTTTAACGTATAGCGTTTTTAAAGTACAGTGATAGAGCTATGACAGGGTGGCTTTATCCCAAAGCACTTCTTGACCGGCATCTAACCGAGCAACGATACGCGCCAATACAAACAGCCAATCGGATAGACGATTGATAAATTGTAGACTGATTGGTGAGACATTATCATCCCGCGAATTTAATGCCACGAGTAGGCGCTCAGCGTCTCGGCAATAGCAGCGAGCGATATGCACTTGGCTGGTCACAATGGTGCCTGCAGGCAAAATAAAATCTTTGAGGGGTGGTAAATGGGTGTTCCACTCATCAATTTGATTTTCCAGCTGCGTCACATACTCTGCCAAAATCCCGCGGTATTCGGGCATAGCAAGTTCGCCCCCTAGATTAAAAAGCTGGTGCTGCAAGCGGCTTAGTTTGGCATCAAATTGGGCGTGGTTGGGTTGGAATTGGCTATCTTGAGTTTGGTTATCTTGAGTAAGATAGCCCCGCAATAAACCGATTTGTGAGTTTAATAAGTCAGTTTTGCCCATGGCGTCAAAGCGTAAGTCTGCCTTAGACACCCGTGAACCATCCGCCATGCCAGTGGTGCCGTCATCGCCCGTTCGGGTGTAAATCTTTGATAATCGATTGCCCATTATAGAGACCTTAAAGTGTGAAATATGCCAAATCATAGCACTTTTAACAAAATTTCGGTATGATAACCGATTGTCTTTTTTACCCAACTTGCACAGGTGACTATCCCATGACCCAGCTGACACAGCCCATGCCGATTACCATATATGACTCGATGAGTGGACAAAAACGCCCATTCACGCCCTTAGAAGCAGGCAAAGTTGGCATGTATGTCTGTGGGATGACGGTGTATGATTATTGCCACATTGGTCATGCACGGGTCATGGTCGGCTTTGATGTGGTCGTGCGCTGGCTGCGTCATATTGGCTATGATGTCAATTATGTGCGTAATATTACCGATATTGATGACAAAATTATTAACCGCGCTAAGGACAATGGCGAAAGTATCTATCAGTTGACAGACCGCTTTATCAAAGCCATGCATGAAGATGCGGACAATCTGGGCTGTGAGCGTCCTAATAGTGAGCCAAAAGCCACGGATTTTATCCCACAGATGCAGCATCTAATCCAAACGCTGGAAAGCAAAAAGTTAGCCTATCAAGGCGCAACGGGCGACGTCTATTATGCGGTCGAAAATTTTGCTGAGTATGGCAAGCTCTCAAAGCGCCGCCTAGCCGATATGCAAGCGGGTGCCAGTGAGCGGGTAAATGTTGAGACAGACAAAAAAAATCCGTTTGACTTTGTCTTGTGGAAAGCTGCCAAACAAACAGAGCCATCTGAGACCAAATGGCAGTCACCTTGGGGTGTGGGTCGCCCAGGTTGGCATATCGAATGCTCGGCGATGAGTACCTGCTGTTTGGGCGACACCTTCGATATCCACGGCGGCGGGCATGATTTGCAGTTTCCGCACCACGAGAACGAAATTGCCCAATCTGAAGGCGCAACCGGTAAAACCTATGCCAACAACTGGATGCACGTGGGCTTTATCAATGTTGACGGCGAGAAAATGTCAAAATCACTGGGTAATTTCTTTACCATTCGCGATGTGATGGGGCAGTTTCACCCAGAGACTATTCGCTTCTTTATTTTATCGAGTCATTATCGCAGTCCAGTGAATTTCTCGGATAGCGCGCTTAAAGAAGCCCAAACCAGCCTCACGCGTCTGTATCAAGCCTTAAAATCTGTAGAAAGCCTAACCCAACCAGCAGGCGAGATTGATAAAACCCCATTTGAAACCCCCTTTAATCAAGCGATGTGCGATGATTTTAACAGTGCAGGGGCGGTGAGTGTATTATTTAGTCTGGCGCGTGAAATCAACAAAGCGGTCAATCTCGAAACTGCTGAAGGCAATGCCCAAGCGCTGGCACTAGCAACATTGCTAAAAGATTTGGCACAACCGCTCAATATCTTACAGCTTAATCCAACCGATTTTTTACAAGCGAAAGTGGGCGAAACGACCGGGTTAAGTGATAGCGAGATTGAAGCATTCATCGAAGCGCGCAAGCAAGCCAAAGCGGACAAAGACTTTGCCAAAGCTGACCAAATTCGTAATCATTTGAAAGCTCAAGGCGTTGAGCTAGAAGACGGTAAAAATGGCACGACGTGGCGCCGCGTTTAAGCTGATTTTAACCCGTCACCATTTAAATCGCTTGATAATTTAATCGATTTTAGCTAGAATAGACGGTTAATCAAAAACTAAACGATGGTGTCAATTGAATATACCAATGACAACACGCTAAATCCAAAGGCTGGGCAGGGAACTGTTCAGCCTTTTGCGGTTTTTTGGCTGTCAAATTTTTCACCACGACAAAATTTTAATTACTATTTAACTACTCTTAACTGCTCCGAGGTCTTTATGTTACGAATCGTTGATGAAGCACTTACCTTTGATGATGTGCTGCTACTACCTGCTTATTCTGAAGTCTTGCCTAAGATGGTAGATTTAAAAACCCGTTTGACGCGCGGTATTGAGCTAAATTTACCCATTGTTTCTGCTGCGATGGATACCGTGACTGAATCGCAAATGGCGATTACCATTGCCCAACTTGGCGGTATGGGTATTTTGCACAAAAACATGGACATTGATTTACAAGCCATGCAAGTACGCCGGGTGAAAAAATTTGAAGCTGGTACGGTTGTTGATCCTATCAGCGTATCACCCGATACCAGTGTAGGCGAATTGCTTCGCATCACCAAAGAAAACAAAATTAGCGGTGTGCCTGTGGTAGAAGGTAACCAAGTGGTCGGTATCGTCACCCACCGTGATATCCGTTTTGAAAATAATCTAAGCCAGCCTGTTCGCAATATCATGACCCCAAAAGAAAAATTGGTGACAGTCAAAGAAGGCGAGCCGACAGAGAATATTAAACGTTTGCTACACGAACACCGCATCGAAAAAGTGATTGTTGTGGATGACAATTTTCAATTAAAAGGCTTGATTACTGTCAATGATTTCACCAAAGCTGAAAACAACCCAAATGCTTGCCGCGATGGTAAAGGTCGCCTACGTGTTGGCGCTGCAGTGGGTACGGGGGCAGATACCGAAGCTCGCGTTGAAGCGCTCATCGCTGCTGATGTGGACGTGATTGTTGTAGATACCGCACATGGTCATTCAAAAGGCGTCATCGATCGCGTGGCTTGGGTGAAAAAGAACTATCCAAACATCCAAGTGATTGGCGGTAATATCGCCACTGCTGATGCGGCACTCGCGTTGCGTGATGCGGGTGCCGATGCGGTCAAAGTGGGTATCGGTCCGGGCTCTATTTGTACTACGCGTATTATCGCAGGTATTGGCGTACCGCAAATTTCAGCGATTAGTAACGTGGCTGATGCGCTAAAAAATGACATTCCTCTGATAGCCGATGGTGGTATCCGTTTTTCAGGCGATATGGCGAAAGCGTTAGCAGCGGGTGCCTCTTCTATCATGGTGGGTTCTCTACTTGCAGGTACTGAAGAAGCGCCAGGGGAAGTGGAGCTATTCCAAGGTCGCTACTACAAAGCCTACCGTGGTATGGGTTCGCTAGGTGCGATGTCAGGACAAAACGGTTCATCCGATCGTTATTTCCAAGACGCCAAAGAAGGGGTAGAAAAATTGGTACCCGAAGGTATCGAAGGTCGCGTCCCTTACAAAGGTCCAATGAACGGTATCATCAACCAATTAGCCGGTGGCTTACGTTCGTCAATGGGCTATACAGGCTGTGCCAATATTGAAGAAATGCGTAGCAAACCACAGTTTGTACGTGTGACTTCGGCCGGTATGAAAGAATCTCACGTACATGACGTACAAATCACCAAAGAAGCCCCTAATTACCGTGTAAACTAAGTGATACGTTGATTGCGCTAAAACTGGGTTAACTACCCAGTTTTTTTATAGCCCAATTTATCGCCCAAAGTTTTTACAGCCTAGATTGACACCTTGCCGAGTGACCCATAAAAACAAACAGATGTCGCAACATGCGTGAAATTTTGCTATGCTAAAATTTTATATTCTTATAACAATGGGCGACAAAGGAGAATTAAATGAGTTATTTTGGTACTGATGGTATTCGTGGTAAGTTTGGGGAATTTCCGATACATCCGCAGTTTTTAATCAAACTAGGCTATGCCACGGGTAAAGTGCTGCTAGCTAACCAAGCGACCCCAAACGAAAATCATCGTCCCAATGTCGTCATTGGTAAAGATACGCGGCTCTCTGGCTATGTTATTGAAGCCTGTCTGCAAGCAGGATTTAACGCTGCAGGAGTAGATGTGCATATGCTAGGCACTATTCCAACCCCTGCCATCGCGCATTTGACCCGAAGTTTTCACGCTGATGCGGGCGTGGTGATATCCGCATCCCACAATCCGTTTTATGACAACGGTATCAAATTTTTCTCCAATGAAGGCAAAAAGCTGTCAGATGAAATTCAACAAGCCATCAATGAAAAAATTGATGAAATCAAAGATATCAATGTCGTCATTGATACCCCAGAAGCGCTTGGCAAAAGTTATCGTGTGGAAGATGCCAAAGGCCGGTATATCGAGTTTTGTAAGGGCACTTTCCCCTACAATCTAAATTTAAATGCCCTAAAAATCGTCGTTGACTGTGCCAATGGGGCAGGATACAGCGTCGCACCCCGTGTATTACGTGAGTTAGGTGCGACCGTCATTGCCATTGGCGATAAACCCGATGGCATTAATATCAACGACAATGTCGGCTCTACGCATCCGGCAAACTTGCAACAAGCGGTGCTTGACCATGAGGCCCAAGTGGGTATTGCGTTAGATGGCGATGGCGACCGTATCATCATGGTCAATGAAAAAGGCGAGTTGGTTGATGGTGATGGCATTTTATATATTTTAGCCACCCAAGCAGCGCAACAAGTCGATGGCGTGGTAGGTACCTTGATGACCAACATGGGTCTACAATTGGCGTTTGACAAAGCGGGCATTGCCTTTGAACGCGCCAAAGTCGGCGACCGCTATGTCATGCAAGGGCTTGAAAAAAATGGCTGGGTACTGGGCGGTGAGTCATCAGGTCATATTTTAACCCTAGATAAAGCCAGTACGGGCGATGCCATTGTAGCAGGTCTACAAGTGCTTGCGGTGATGGCGCAGAGCAAACAATCATTATCAGAGCTGATGAAGGGTTATACGCAGCTACCACAAAAATTGGTCAATGTCAGATTGGCGCAAAAACAAGATCCCTACACCTTCCCAGAATTGGCAAATGCGTTTAAAGATGCCGAAGAAAAATTGACAGGACGGGGTCGTTTACTGATTCGTCAATCAGGTACAGAGCCATTGATTCGGGTAATGGTCGAAAGCGATGATGAGATTGAGTGTGATATGCTAGCCAATGAACTTGCTGAAAAAGTACGCCAAGTGATGGCGTAAAGTTGACATTTTATAAGGATAAAAAATGAGTATTGATTTTACCAGTCAACGATTATCTTATGAGCAAGGCGAGCTTATCGAATCACACTTGCCAGAGCAGCCGTTTGGCTTACTACAAACTTGGGTGCAACAAGCGATTGATGCCAAGCAAGGGGAAGCGTATGCGTTTTCACTGGCGACTTGTGGACGTGATAAGCAGCCAAGTGTGCGTACCCTACTGATGCGTGAAATTATCCAATTGGAAAACGCGGGCATTGGCCTCGTGTTTTATACCAATTATGACAGTGCCAAAGGCTGTGATTTGGCGATTAACCCCAATGCAGAAGCATTATTTTTTTGGCCGAGCCTAGAAAGACAAATCCGTCTTACCGGCGCTGTGCAAAAGGTTAGCCGTGAACAATCCGCGCAGTATTTTCATAGCCGCCCGCGTGATAGCCAATTAGCCGCTTGGGTCAGCGAGCCACAAAGCAGCGTGGTTGCTAGCCGCGAGGTAATGGAAGACAAATTTGCTCAATTAACTGTGCAGTATGGAGACAACCCAATTCCTTTACCAGAATTTTGGGGAGGCTATCTGCTGACGGTAGAAAAAATTGAATTTTGGCAGGGTAGAGCCAATCGTATGCACGACCGCATTGTTTATTCGCTAGCTGACGAGCAATGGGTGATGGAACGCTTATTACCTTAAACTACAAGCCATAAAAAAACACGGTATTTTAAACCGTGTTTTTTTATTTGATAAAACTTAGTTTTGCAGTGAACGCAGTAAACGCACAAATTCAATGTACATCCATACCAGTGTTGATAAGATACCAACGCTTAGTACCCATTCATAGCTTTCATCCACCCCTGCAGCATAAGCTCGCTCAACGCTATCAAAATCTAATAACAAGCTCAGTGATGCAATCACAATCACCAGCAAGCTAAAACCAATACCCACCACGCCACCGCTAAACAAATACGGCAGTGAGCTACCAAATAGGCTAAACCCGATTTGTACCAGATACACCAGCATAATAGCAATCACAGCCGACATCATCACAGAACGAAATTTTTGGGTGACTTTAATCACGCCACTGCGATAAAGCGCCAGCATCACTGCAGCGGTTACAAAAGTTGCGACCAACGCCGTCGGAGCCACTGTGGGAAACTTAATACTAGCAAACAGGGAAATCGCGCCAATCACGATGCCCTCTAAAATGGCATAGGGAATCGCCAATGTTTTAGCTATGTGGGGTTTTGAGATAATTACCATACTCAATACAAAAGCCACCAAGATACTGGCTAAAGCCGCTACACTAACAAAACCTGAAGTGACGCCAGTAGCTAGGCAATAGCCAAAAAATCCAACACCCGATAAGGTCGTCAAACCTAGCAGAAAAGAGGTTTTTCGGATAACCCCTTTGACCGTCATCGGTGTCGTGCTAACCGCAAGTTCAGCGCGAGATATAATCGGATTTGCCATAAAAATTTGCTCCCAAGCGTTAAAAAATTTCAAAATTTAGCTATATGTTAATCACCTTAAATTAGCAAATAGCAATGAGTTTGTATACATTAACTGCACAACGAAGGTTAGCAATTTTGTAATATAAAATACTGATTGGGCATAACGTGAGCCAGTAAGCTGTGATAAAATAGTTCAATCTTTATCAGTTAATTTTCTGCTATGACGTCCACACTTATTCCCAATCCTGCCTTTGGGCGTATCGGCATTATGGGTCGTGCCAACAAGCCAAGTGTCATTCAAAGTATCTACCAAATTTGTGACTTTTTTCATGAGCAAGGGTTGCCTTTATTAATTGACCATCAAACGGCACGGTTGCCGGCATTGAGTTTTGCACGTCTGGGTGACATTGCTACGATTGAGCGTAGTTTGCTCGGCGGTGCTTGTGATTTGGTCATTGTGGTCGGTGGTGATGGCTCGCTGCTACATGCGGCGCAAGTACTCGTCAAACACAAAGTGCCAGTAGTGGGGGTGAACCGCGGACGTTTAGGGTTTTTAACTGACATTTATCCTGATGATTTAAACGTAAAATTGACCAGTATTTTACAAGGTCATTATCAGCTTGAAGATCGATTCTTGCTAAAGATGGAAATCCGTCAAGGTGCACATGTGATTTATGAAGATATGGCGCTAAATGACATTGTGCTGCATGCAGGCAAGTCAGTGCATATGCTAGATTTTCATTTAAAAATTGATGGGCTTAATGTCTATCGTCAGCACAGTGATGGTCTGATTGCCTCCACACCGACGGGTTCCACCGCTTATGCGCTATCAGGTGGCGGGCCGATTATTCATCCTAGTATGGATGCCATTTGTCTGGTGCCCATGCATCCACATACCTTATCAAGCCGCCCGATTGTGGTCAGCGGCAACAGCGAAATCAAAATCCGCATCCATAAAGATAACCGCACCCAGCCGATGGTGAGTGCAGATGGCAAACCGTCGGTGCCGCTTAACCAAAACCAGCGTTTAGTGATTCACAAGCATCCGAACAAACTCACGTTATTACACCCACCTGGGGTGGATTTTTTTGAAGCTTGCCGTACCAAACTTGGTTGGAATAGCTACGCTGAAGAATTTAGTATGGATAATTAAATAAAAAAGCCACCTGAATCATTCGGTGGCTTTTTTATGAATAAATGCATTAATTAATCAGCCCGCTTGCCGAGCGTTTTGAGATAAATCCATCTGGGATTTGGTTGTGGTCGGCTTGCCAGCGCTGAAATGCTAATTTGGTATTGGTGCCTACGACGCCATCTGACCCTTTAGTATCATAGCCCATTGCCGTCAAACGCTGTTGAAGTTGGCGTACTTCATAAGTAGCAAGTGGCTGCTCATAGCGTGGCCAAGATTGCTGTAAGCCTGGCTGCCCGATAATAGCTTTGGCAAGTAAGCTCACCCCCATGGCATAATTCGAGGAGTTATTATAGACCTTAATGGCATCAAAATTTTTGGTTAATAAAATCGCAGGACCCTCTTTACCCGCAGGGAGCCACAATTCTGCCATCGCATCCATGGGCGCATTTGGGGTGATAAATTGAATGCCTAAATTTTGCCAGTCCGCCATGGTTTTTTTGGTACTGACCTGGCGATAATCAAAACCACTCGGTAATCGTACCTCATAGTACGAACCCATGCCACGCTGCCAGCCGGCATTTTTAAGATAGCTTGCGGTAGAGGCTAACGCATCAGCGGTATGCCAAGGGTTACGATGACCATCACCATTGCCATCTACTGCTTCATCTAACCAAGTTTTGGGAATAAATTGGGTATGTCCCATCCCACCTGCCCAAGAGCCGCGCAGTTGCGACCAATCAATATCACCACGCTCAAGCAGCGACAACAGCGCTAGTAGCTGATCCTCTGCAAAACTGCGGCGACGACCATCATATGCCAATGTCGCCAAACTATTGACCAGTGATGAGTTGCCTGTGCCTTGACCATATGAAGATTCCATGCCCCAAATGGCAGTCACAATAGAGGCCGGCACACCATACTGATTTTCAATGCGATCAAGTAGCGCGCTTTGGCTGGCAAAATTGCGCTGACCCCCACTGACTCGACCACTCGACGCGGCACCATCGATATATTCCCAAGGCATTTTGGCAAATTCGGGCTGTCCTTTATCCAGTGACACCACTTGCTCGCTGTAGTTGGCACTAGACAGCAAGCGTTCAACATCAGCACGGGGGTAACCTTTTTGCACAGCGCGTTCAATAAAATCCGATTTCCACTGATAAAAGCTGCTGTATTGATTGGTTGGAACAGTCACAGGTGGCACGGGCGTGACTTTAGGAGGTACTGTAATGACCACAGGGGCAGTCGGCAACGTACCTGGTAATTTTTGGGGTTGGGTCTGAATAGGTGCTGATGAACAAGCTGCCAACAATGCCGCTAAGCTGACAGGCAATGCCAGTTTTTGACCAGCAAAACGATGCGACAAGCAGAGCGATAAAGCGACGATAGACGACGAATATTTAACATACATAAAGCAATAACCTCAATTAATACAAGCCAAAAGTATACAAACATAACAACTGTGGTAAAAAAATTGAATATAGCACAAAAATAGGAAATTTTAATTGTTAAGGAATAATTGATATAAAAATACTACAAAAATTGCGGTAAAAGTATTTGCCAGATTTTGGCAGTTTTGCCAGCGTTTTTTGCAAAATAGGATTGATAATTGGTCAAAAAAGTTTATGATAATCGGTTTATACTATAATTTTGAGGAATAACTATGCTAAAAGTAAATCAATATTTTGATGGGAATGTGGCATCAATCGGTTTTCAAACAGCCACCCTACCTGCGACCGTGGGCGTGATGAAAGTAGGCGAATACGAATTTGGCACAAGTCAATTTGAAACCATGACTGTCATTAGCGGGGCTATCTCGGCATTGTTGCCAAACCAAACTGACTGGCAAACTTTTAAAGCCCATGAAACCTTTACCGTCGATGCCAACCAAAAATTCAAGGTAAAAATTGACGAAGAAACGGCTTATCTTTGTACTTACCAAGATAAATAATCAAGATAAATCAGTAATAAAAAAGCGATATCAAATCTATGATATCGCTTTTTTTGGCCGAAAAATTTATTGAATATCGCCAAATTTCCCCGCATTAAAATCTAAGATAGCTTGACGGATTTCGGCTTGGCTATTCATCACAAAAGGCCCATAACCCACCACGGGCTCATTAATCGGCTCACCACTCATCAGCAAAATTTTCGCCCCCGCTTTGCCCGCCGTTAAGCGTACAAAATCCTCGCCCGTCTCGCCACTTTCAATCTCAAAAGTGATTAATTGATTGGCGTGTGCTTGCTGGTCGTGATCGGCGTTGATAATAACATCGCCTTGCATCGACAATAACAACAAATTGTGAGTGCGAGAAATCGCGACTTCTATTGAGCGATTGGGTTCAATACTGATATCCCACAAGTTAATGGGGGTAAAAGTCGTGCCAATGCCGCGTGCCTTATTGTCACCCTGCTGAGGAGCTTTGGCATTGATAGCAGGGGTAAACTCCCCAGCAATTACCTTAATTTGTCCTGCATGCAGTCCTTCATCATCATGTAGACTGACCACAGGCATGTCATCATTGGCAAGATGTTGGTATTTGGCAGGCGTGGCTTTATCTTTGGCAGGTAGATTGACCCAAAGCTGTACCATGCTAAAATCACCGCCTGCTTGGCTAAATTCAGGGGAGTGAAATTCCTCATGAATCACGCCATTGCCCGCCGTCATCCATTGCACGTCACCTGTCTTAATAGTACCGCCACCGCCACTAGAATCACGGTGGGAGACTTCACCTGCATAGGCGATAGTTACCGTTTCAAAGCCTTTGTGCGGATGTTGTCCGACACCGCGAGGGGCTTGAGCATTGGGTTCAAAATATTGTTTTGCTGCATAGTCGAGCATTAAAAAAGGATCGGTGCGTTTATCACCCACCATGTGATTGAACATCGGGTTGACATGAAAACCATCACCCACCCAATGGGGGCGCGGGGCGGCATGGATTTTGTCGACTTGTCGGTAAGTTTTATTGCTATTTTGCTTGCTATTTTGCATGGCCATGATTTTTCTCCTTATTGATAGCTATAATATAGGAGCAAAAAGGCTATTTTCAAGTATAAATTATATTATAATGGTTATTGTAAACATTAACTAATATAAAAAATAAAAAAAGCAAGGTTAATTACCAACCTTGCCTTGATAAATTATTTAATGATTTTAATCATCAAGTTCTGACCATCGTGCCATTTTTTCAAGTAACAAATCATCAATCTCGTTGAGACGTTCACTGGCTTGGGTAGCGGCTGCCATATCGCTCACAAACCAGCTGCCATCGGCTAATTTGTCTTGAAGTTCAGCTTGCTCTTGCTCGAGTAGCGTGATTTCATTGGGGAGACTGTCTAATTCACGCTGTTCTTTGTAGCTCAGTTTTTTCTTCACCATATCAGTTTTTGGTGCAACAGTGTTAATCACTGCTTTGGGCTTTGCTGTTGTCTTTTCTGATTTGTCCGCTTTGGGTTTAATCGCTTGCTCACGGGATTTTTGCGTCAAATAGTCTTGATAGCCGCCCACATATTCTTTGACAATGCCATTGCCATCGCTATCTTCATCAAAAACCCAAGTTGATGTTACGACATTGTCCATAAAGGTACGGTCATGGCTAATCAGTAAGATGGTGCCATTAAAGCTATCGACGGCTTCTTCTAACAGCTCTAGGGTTGCCATATCTAAGTCGTTGGTCGGCTCATCAAGTACCAAGATATTTGCAGGTTTTAGTAGTTGTTTGGCTAGCAAAACGCGGTTACGCTCACCGCCTGACAAGGCTTTTACTGGTGTTCTGGCGCGTTCTGGGGCAAATAAGAAATCTTGCAAATAGCCGATGATATGTTTCTTTTTACCCGCCACTTCTACAAAATCAGAACCTTCCGCGACGTTTTGTACCACGGTCGCTTCTAGATCAAGTTGGTCACGCAGTTGGTCAAGAAAGGCAATTTGTAGATTGGTGCCTAATTTTACTGAGCCAGATTTGGTGATATCAGGCTGTGGAATATCCAAAATCGCATGAATGAGCGTGGATTTGCCAACACCGTTTTTACCGATAATACCAATACGGTCACCACGCATGATGCTGGTGTTAAAATCTTTTACCAAGGTTTTATCACCATAACCTAGATTGAGATGTTTGACATTGGCAACCAATTTGCCGCTATTGTCGCCATCGTTCATGCTGATGTTAACTTGTCCGACTTGCTCACGGCGGGATTTACGTTCTTCACGCAGCGCCTTTAACGCGCGCACGCGACCTTCATTGCGGGTACGGCGCGCTTTGATACCTTGACGAATCCACACTTCCTCTTCAGCCAGTTTTTTATCAAAATTGGCATTGGCTTTTTCTTCGGCGCTCAGTTGTTGTTCTTTAAGTTCTTGGTAGCGGGCATAGCCTTTATTGACATTGCCTGCTTGCTTGGTGACGTCATAACTGCGTAGAATACCGCGGTCAAGTTCGACAATGCGGGTGGCGATTTTGTCAATAAACGAGCGGTCATGCGAGATAAACAGCAGGGTTAATCCTTGCGCGTTTAGCAAAAATTGCTCAAGCCATTCGATACTTTCTACATCCAAATGGTTGGTCGGCTCGTCAAGTAGTAGCACATCAGGTTTGGTAATCAGCGCACGCGCAAGCAGTACACGGCGTTTGCGACCGCCCGATAATTCACTAATATCGGCATCGCCGTCCAAATTCATCATGGACAGCATGGTCTGTACTTCACGGGTCAAGTCCCACCCATGGGCATCATCAATTTTATGCTGCAAATCTGACATCAATTCACAGGCTTTCATGTCACCGCTGGCGCATTTGTCGCTGGCTTGCTCGTAGGCTGTCAGCCAGGTTGCCACATCGCCTGCACCTGCCATAACGATGTCGCTGACTTTGCCCGACGTTTCTGGAATGTCTTGCTCGAGCATGGCAATTTTCAAATTGCCACTGATTTGGAATTCGCCACTGTCAGCCTTGACTTGACCGCTAATGACCTTAAACAAAGTTGATTTGCCTTCACCATTGCGCCCAATCAAACACACGCGTTCGCCTTGTTCGATATTAAAATCAATACCGTCCAAAATCGGTGCAATACCAAATGCCAAATGAATATCTCGTAAATGAATCAGTGCCATAACTTTCTCAAAGTTTAGTAAAAATGTTTGTATAATAGGAAAATGCGGCTATTGTAGCAGACTTTATGGCAAAAAATTGTGGGGAAACTTATGAGGCATTCTAAATGAGCGAAAAAGATCACCAAAAACAGGCAAGCGATGAAAATGGGTTGGTTTACATGGTAGAAAAATTAACCCAAGCGTTGATTGATTTACAAACGCAAGTGCTGTTTATGGAAGATACATTGGATAAACTTGATAATATCGTCACCGAGCAAAGCCAACTGATTGCTGACCAACAACGGCAATTACAGCTACTTTATCAAAAATTGGAAACTCAAACGCAAGGCTCACAAATTCAGCCGTTTGATTTGTTGAGCGATAAACCGCCGCATTATTAACCTAGTCTAGTGGTCAATGCATATTGAGAATAAAGGATATCGGCGAACTCGGATTCAGTCACTTCCCCGATAACTAAATCTCGCATCGCATCGGCTAACAAAATGTGGTCAATCGTGATTTCAAAATCATTTAATGACAAATATTCTAAAGCAACCGCAAGACCTGTTCGTTTATTGGCGTCAGATAATGCATGAGCTACAGCGATACTTGTTGCATACTTCGCTGCAATCTCAAAAATATCATTAAGTTCACCATATACAATGGCATTATCAATTCTCGCTAAAGCACCTTGTAATTTGCCAATGTCTGCTTGCCCCTTCATACCTTTTTCTGTTGAAAGGATATAGGCATTTATTTCAATAACCCGCTCAAATGGGAAAAATATTAACTCCATTACATATCTGCTAGGCGTTTAAAGGTTTTGTTATGAGTGCGTAGAACTAGTTTGGTTTCCGATTTGATAATTTGCATACCATAAATACCTGACAAATCAAGTTTTTTAGTGGGCTTAATGGCAGGACGTTCTACGATTTTGACGCCATATTTTTCCAATTTTTCGCTCATGTTTAGACCCTAATTTCATCAACAAAAAAACCGCTACAAATTCATTATAGCGGTTAATTAAATTTATTCAAATGCTAAAGGCTTAATCATTCAACTCGCGAGTGGGTAATACATCCTTAATGGCGTCACGTAAATCATGCATCGCTTTGACTGTGGTATCCCAATCGATACAGCCATCGGTAATAGACTTGCCATATTCAAGCTGGCTCAAATCCGCGGTCAAATCTTGACGACCGCCTTTGAGATGACTTTCAACCATCATCCCAATAATCGAGCGATTACCGTGTTTGATTTGCTCAGCGATATTTTGAATGACCATCGGTTGCAGGTAAGGGTCTTTATTTGAATTGGCATGGCTTGAGTCAATCATGATTTTGCCTGAGACTTTACCTTTGGCAAGTTCATTTTCTGCTTGGGCAACGGCAGTGGCATCATAGTTGGGTTTGCCATTACCGCCACGAAGCACCACATGACCGTATGGATTACCTTTTGATTGAATGATAGACACCAGACCATCGGCAGATAGACCTAAAAAGCTATGACCAGATTTCACCGCTTGCATGGCATTGACAGCCACTGTCATACCGCCGTCTGTACCGTTCTTAAAGCCGACTGGACAAGACAGACCTGAAGACATCTCGCGGTGAGTCTGACTCTCAGTGGTACGTGCGCCAATCGCTGACCAGCTGATTAAATCTTGGATATACTGCGGTGTATTGGGATCAAGCGCTTCGGTTGCACAAGGTAAGCCTTTTTCATTCAAATCAAGCAGCAGTTTGCGCGCAACACGCAAGCCCTTATTGATATCAAAGCTATCATTCATGTCTGGGTCATTGATTAAGCCTTTCCAGCCCACCGTGGTACGAGGTTTTTCAAAATACACACGCATCACCACATAAATACTGTCTTCAATTTCTTTGGATAAAGCCAACAGTTTATCGGCGTATTCATGCGCAGCGTTGACGTCATGAATCGAGCAGGGACCAATCACCATCAATAAACGTTTGTCTTTACCGTCTAAAATATTACGCACGGTTTCGCGACCTTTGGTCACCGTCTCGATAGCTTTGGGGCTCAATGGTAGTTCGTTTTTTAATTCCGCAGGCGTCACTAGCGGTAAAATTGCTTCAATATTCACATTATCTACATCAGCGATATCAGTTTTGGCAAAAGTTGTCATAATTCTCACAGGCTGTTGGCAAAAATTTAAAAAATCACTATAAACCAAAAAATTTATAATGTCATTACTTGAGTCAGTAGGAAAGCCTACTTTTAGTTTGGCAGTTGATAAAATTTTTTGTCAATGTTTAAAGACTGTTTGGTCAAAGTTTTTTTGGATGCTTGGGTAAGCTGCATATCCTACAACAACAGTATAACAACTATTGTATCAGTATACTAGTACAAAATAACAAATAACTGTCATTTAAATTTTTTGATGGTTTTACTTTTCATCTGTTTACCCCTAAAATATTTTTTTAAAATGATAACCAAACAAGGCTGTTTAATCCCATGTACGCTAATGCCCCTGCACAAACCCTTTCAGACCTTGCTGCAAATGCCACACTCGCAACCGATATTGCTAACCCAAGCGAAGCGAGCTTTTCTAACGTCAGCGAAGCGAGCTTTTCTAACCTAAGTGAAGAGAATTTGCTGCAAAATGTTGCTAAAACCAAGTTTCAGCCGATTGTCATTGGTATCGTAGCAGGCGAGGTCTCAGGCGATGCGCTGGGTGCAGACTTCATGCGCCAGATGAATAATTTGCGTGATGACATTGTATGGGTGGGCGTGGGCGGCGCACAGATGCAGGCGCAGGGGCTTAACTCAGTGATTGACATGTCTCGTTTGTCGGTGATGGGCTTGGTGGAAGTGGTCAAGCATTTGCCAGATTTGTTTAAAGCACGCGATGAGATTTTGGCAGCGTTTAAACAAAACGCAATCGATATTTTTGTCGGCATTGATGCGCCTGATTTTAATTTGCGATTGGGCGAACGGTTAAAATCAGCGGGTATTTATTGTGTGCAATATGTCAGCCCATCGATATGGGCATGGCGGGAAGGGCGAATTGAGAAAATCAAACGCGCGACCAATTTGGTGCTGTGTTTGTTTCCTTTTGAGTTGTCTGTGTACCAAAAACATGATCATCCCGCCGTGTGTGTCGGGCATTCACTCCTCAAGACCATTGATGACAATTTACTTACAACGCCCATGGACAAGCTGCGCCGTGAGTTGATTTGGGATAATCCCACCTATCATCAGTTTTTTGTCAAAATGGGCGAGCTTGAGATGAGTCATCTCATTGCAGTGATGCCAGGCTCAAGACGCAGTGAAATCGATGCGATTTTTCCAAAAATGCTCAAAGCCATTCATCAACTGTTGATTATGGATGATAAGCTATGCTTTATCGTACCAACGGTCAACCAACATCTACTGACTATCGTAGAGCAATATCTAGAAGCCCAATCAGCGCAGGTGCGCCATCATGTCACAGTGAGCTGTGATGAAACACAAGCGGATTTTAGCCAACGGGTGATGGCGGCGTCAGACTTAGTGCTGCTCGCATCGGGTACCGCCACGCTTGAAGCCATGCTACTGGGTAAACCGATGGTGGTGGTGTATTCACTCAATAAAATGACCTTTTGGCTGGCAAAACGCCTGGTCAAAGTGCCGTATGTGGCACTGCCTAATATTTTGGCAGGTCGAGAAATCGTACCAGAATTGCTACAAGAAGACGCCAACCCAGACAATATTTGCCGTGTGGTACAGCAATCATTAAAAGTTAAAAATTATAACGAACAGCTGCGAGATTTGCGGCAAACATCAGAATGGCTGCGTGAGCAAAGCAACATCAATCCCGCCAATGCGGTGATTGATAATTGGCTGACGTGGAAAAAACAGTAAAAATCTCAGGCAAAATTTGACGCTTTATCAAGTTGGGCGTGGTGATATTGACGGCAAATTTACGTCCAATCTTCTGAGGTGAATGTTGCCATCAAATCATGGGCTTTGGTTCTGGCATCAAGCACAGTCATAAAGGTATAAGCGCCGATAAATTTACGGCTAATAAACATCAGCTCTTTAGGCGGCACGCTAAAGGATTTTGAGGTCGCTGATTTGCTGGCAAGCTTAATGACACGGTTATGTAAATCACTTTCTGCCCAAATATAATTGCCATGTACATCCAGTACATTCGGTGGAATTGTCGGATTACGACTTGGCAAACTAAAGGGTTCACTGGCAAGCAAACATAGCTCTACCATATCATTTTTCACCGAGTCACTAAGATTAGCAAAGAATTCAAAATGCTTGCCTGCTTGTTCAATCGCTTGGCGCATTTTGCTACGGTCGTGAAAAACCCCTGCCAACAGCAAATTACGGGCGATGAGTAGCAGATTGTCATCAAACTGACGGATGGCGCCAAAGTCCAATAGCACCAATTGGTCAAGCTGTGTATCAGGCTGCTGTGTATTAGGCTTTTGTGCAAGGCGAATCAGATAGTTGCCAAAATTGGGGTCGGTCTGCATATCCCCCCATTCAAAAATCTCACGCAGCATAATTTCAATCGACGCCTGCCCAATCGCATTTCGTCTTTCTTGGGGCAGCGCAAATACTTGCTCATCCAAAATCGACACGCCATCTTCATAGGTCATACATAGCAGCCGATCGGTGCTATAAGCTTTGAGGATGCGCGGCACCACATAGCGACTATCGCCAACAAAACGTTGAAAAAATAGCTCAGTGGTATCTGCCTCTAGGAGGTAGTTGACTTCATGATGCAGCAGGTCACGAATTTCTTCAAACCAATCATCGAGTTGGCGCGTTTGCGGCACAACATTGGTGACTCTAAGCAGTTGGCGGAACAAATCCAAATCACTGTCCACGGCATCAGCGATATTGGGATATTGCACCTTAAATACCACTTGCTCGCCCGTGGCTTTATGAACCGCTCTATGTACTTGCGAAAGTGAGGCGGTGCCAATTGGGGTATGGTCGATATCAAACTCATGGATGGTATCGCCCAATTCGGTTTGTAGCGCTGATTCGATAATTGACCATGAAAAAGCAGTCGTCTGACTGTTCAATGTTTGTAAAGCTTCTGTGATTTCGGGGGGCAAAAAATGCTCGCCATACAGGGCTAACATTTGACCGATTTTGACCACCGAACCTTTGAGTTTACCCAGCTCATCCACCAAATATTGGGCTTGCTCACGCATAAAAGCTTGTTTTTGTACCGCTTTTTCTTCTTTTGACTTAAATAATCCAAAGGCACTATTGGTCGCCCATCGTCTGCCGATATTGAGCGATGCTTTGGCAATCGATAACCGACGGTCAAGCGCCGAGGTTTTGAGCTGTTCAAGCGGTTGGTTATCGTAATTTTGCGGATTTGCCATACAGGGTGCCTAATGTTTTTGAAAGAAAAAGCCAAATAAAAAGCAAATCATTTTAACACATGATTTGCTTTGATTGTTGTTACCGATTTTTAATAAAGCCGATTAACACTTAGCGTAACCACTTGGTTTAACACAGTGGCTAGATGTCTAAATGTCATCTTATTGGTTATTAGTTATCGGTTATTCAGCGCTAGATTGAATAGCGCGCCAACCGATATCACGGCGATATTGCATACCATCAAAGCTAATAGCGCCACAAACTGCTAAGGCTTTGGTTTGGGCATCCAAAATATCGTCACCGAGCGCCGTCACGCAAACCACACGGCCGCCATTGGTTATAATTTCACCATTGTCAAACGCTTTGGTACCTGCGTGGAAAACTTTGACATCCATATCCGTTTGCCCATACTGAGACTCAAGCGTTGGTAACCCATGGATGACATCGCCGTTGCTCGCGCTTTCTGGATAGCCTTTGCTAGCCAGTACCACACCCAAGGCAGGACGCTCATCCCACTCGGTTTGTTTGGGAAGATTGCCATCCAACCCTAATGCTATCAAGTCAACCATTGAGCCTTTTAGGCGCATCATAATAGGCTGTGTTTCTGGGTCGCCAAAACGGCAGTTAAACTCAATCACATAGGGGTCATTGTGGTCATCAATCATCAAGCCTGCGTACAAAAATCCCGTATAAGGTGTGCCATTTTCGTTCATGGCATCGACCACTGGCTGAATCACACGCTCAATCACCTTGTCATGTACTTGCTGTGTCACCACGGGGGCAGGTGAGTAAGCACCCATACCGCCTGTATTAAGACCGGTATCACCTTCGCCAATACGTTTGTGATCTTGGCTGGTTGCCATCGGCAAGATATTGTTGCCATCTATCATACAGATGAAGCTGGCTTCTTCGCCTTGCAAGAACTGCTCAATCACCACACGGCTACCCGCATCGCCAAATTTGTTGCCCGATAACATATCATTGATAGCGTCAATGGCTTCTTGTTCGCTCATCGCCACAATCACGCCTTTACCTGCGGCTAAACCATCGGCTTTGATGACAATCGGTGCGCCTTCGGCTTTCACATAAGCAATCGCTTTCTCGGCATCGCTAAAAGTTTGGTATTTGGCGGTAGGGATATGGTGTTTTATCATAAAATCTTTGGCAAAGGCTTTTGACCCTTCAAGCTGCGCGCAATACGCCGTGGGTCCCCAAGCTTTGATACCTGCTTTTGTTAAGTCATCAACCATACCTGCCACAAGTGGCGCTTCAGGACCAACCAGCACAAAGGCAATGTCATTGTCTTGGCAAAATTGAATCACCGCCGCATGGTCTTTGACGTTTAAATCGACATTTTGTAGTTTGTGTTCAAGCGCTGTGCCCGCATTGCCGTTGGCAACAAAAACCGTGCTCACTTTGCTATCTTTGGCGCATTGCCATGCCAATGCGTGCTCACGTCCACCTGTGCCAATCACTAAAATATTCATGTATATCCTCTATAAAGTTAATGGTTACTTCAATTTCTCAATAATAGTTTCTAACTCGGCAGAAATTGGAAAAAAATAACCTTGCTGGACATCGCCATTCGTATTGAATGGTCCATTTTTACCGGTAAATTTTGTTCGATTATCTGCGGAAATTTTAGTTTTGTGAATAGGTTTTTCATAGGGAGTATAATCCACTTCCAAAAGCTTACCTTCTGATTCCCACATATCATTGTTAGGATAAGGATTTCTGCTATTGACTGCGCTTTTGGTTACTAAACTTTCGCCTACAATAAAACTATTTGTATAATGATAAATTTTATCACCTTCAACTGCATCCCACATCGTTTCCCAGTGCCATTGTGAAGCACCCCTTTTATTTCTTAACGGAGACCAAACAATCTTATTATGAGGCTTGCCTTTTTTGCTACCTTGATTAACCCACCATGTTGCCATGATTAAATCCCAATATGTTAATATAAACACCTGAATTATAGCATTATAACGAGTTTTAAATGAATAAATACCATTTTGTTATTGGCGTAGATGAAGTCGGGCGAGGGCCGTTATTGGGCGATGTGGTGGTTTGTGCGCTCATCTTCGATAAGGCGATTTTATCTATCAAAGAAGATAGCCTAAGCACTGATTTACACACGGCTGATAGTGTAGGTATTAGCCACAATCATGTCCTAAGCGCGCTAACTGACTCCAAAAAACTGTCAGAGAAAAAACGAGAAGCGTTATTTTCCTTGATTGAACAAACGGCGAGCGCGCATCAGGTTGTCAAAATTTCTGCCAGCTTAATAGACCAGCTCAACATCTTACAAGCGACATTGCTAGGGATGAAACAAGCGGTGGCAGGCGTGATGGCGCAAATGTTAGCGCAATACCCAACGGCGACCTTTAGCGTCATGGTGGATGGCAATAAACTGCCCGTGTTGTTTGATTTGCCCAATTATCAGCAAATTACCCATGAGCAAGCGATTGTGAAAGGGGACGGCAAACATGCGTGTATCAGTGGCGCCAGTGTAATTGCCAAAGTGACGCGTGACAGAGACATGGTGGCGTTGTCAAAGTTATATCCTGATTATGGCATTGAGCAGCATAAAGGGTATCCTACTGCCGCCCATATCCAAGCGATAGAGCATTACGGTATTTTGCCCATGCACCGCAAAAGTTTTGCCCCCATCAAACAGAGGATTTTAGACCAAAAAGGTGAACATACAGTCAATATCCGGTAGTAATGAGTGCAGGTCTAAAGTCGCCTTGTGAGCGAGTTTAATTAGTAAGGTGTGCTGAGCATGACAAGTAAAAAGATGGTCTTGCTCGCAGACCTGCAAGCTGTGCCCGATTTGTTTTCAACCTCTCGGTGGACAGCGCGCCAAACAAGGTCTGATAGTCGCCCTGTATGTTCAAATCCATCATAGCAAATTGTAGGGTTTTTTCAAACTAGCTTATACTAAATCAATCTGCCAATTAGCGGCTTGCAATTGGATATTTAAGTTTCTGAGTTTCACCGCTATGTCATCTGCTTGTTTTTGCAGTTTGACCGGTTCAATGACTTTTTGCCATTTGATTTCTCGGTAGCTATAACGATCGCCTTCCGTCTTAGCATTATCAATCGCGGTTTGCAGCAGGCGATGGCGTTCGGCAAGTTCATCACGCTTGACTAAAGTGCTCAGCATAGTTGAGCCATCGGGCATGACAGCGATGGCATTGGTGCGATGGATATGGTCGATTAACGCATACAGCTCGCTCATGACTTGATTGGCTTGTAGCAGCAGTTCATTTGGGTTTTCACTTGGGGTATCGCCGTCTTGGACTTTGACGTTTTCAGCAATGCGCGATTTCAAACTGGCGAGCTTTTTTTGCATATCGGCACGTCGTAACAAAGCTTCTGCAAGTTTCATGGTTATCTCCTTATTGGTCAATTTAAACGTTAAGCTCATATAATTGGGTTAAAAATTGGGTAGGATAATCTGTAATCACACAATCGACGCCCATCTCAATCAAGCGTTTTGCTACATCAACCTCATTCACCGTCCAAGCGGTGACTGTTAAGCCATAAATTTTGGCAATTTCCAACAGGGCTGGGGTGATAAGCGCATAATAAATGCCCACTTGGCTACAGCCTAACGCACAAGCGCGATTAAAGGTTTGCAATATTAAGTTTTTACCCGATGCATCAGGCGTCGGTAAAAAAGCAATTTGGCTTGCCAGCGTGGTTTTAGGCTCAAGTGTCTTAGGCTCAAGTAATAATCCTGTCGGAAAGTGAAACGTTAAAAATTGCTGTTGGTTGTGAATTTGGTACAAAATATCGGTATCAAAACTGGTCAAAGTAATGGGTAAATCTTGCCATATTTCTTGTGATAATAGCCTAAGCAGATTTTTAACCAACAAGGCTGGCTGGGTTTTAGCATGGGTTTTGATTTCCAGTTGAATATGGCGAAAGTGTTGCAGATAGGGTAGTAAATCGTCTAGCAACAATATGTGATGTTTTAAAAACCCTAGTTCAAAACGTTGGGAAAAACGCCCATAGTCCGATTGCACAATGGCATCTAATTCCGCCCATGTTTTATCGGCAATCCACGATTGTTGTCCTGTAAGACGATTTAAGGTTTCATCATGTACCACCACAAATTTACCATCGGCGGTCATTTGGACGTCAAATTCAACCCCATCAAGCTGCTTATCATGTTTTTGTAATTGCTGCACATAGGCGAATCCGTCTTGACAGTTCTCAAGCCGTTCAGCCCGCGCAGCACGATGACCGAGTAAATAATACGTTTGATTTGGATGGCGCATACGATGGCTCGCAATAGACAATAAAATTTTATGACTACTAAAAATTATTACAACTAAATTTTATTATAAATAATAGTGAACAACTAGCCAATTTGCAAAACTTTGCTTTATAATGGCATGGTAATAAATTCTGCGTGAAAGGTGCCTTATGTCTATGATTTTCCCACAAAATACGTTGTCAAAAAAAATGCGTACGCCGTTATTATTGGCGTGTTTTGCCTTAACCGTCGTGGGATGTAGTCGCAATGAGCAAAAAGACGAGCAAACTGGCAGTGCTGCAAGCAGTGAGCAAAAGACAATTGAAACGTCTGATATTGCCTGTAACAATGAGAAGGCAACCAGTGCCATTCACAGTTATCTTGTCAATCGCATCGACCAGCAAGCCAAAAAGCAGTCTGACATCATTCAGCAGCAAGCAGGTACGATTGTTGATATGTCTATCTTGCAAAATGGCTTGTCGCAAGTAGCAATCAATCTAGAAAGCGTGAATGGTAGCAATGGTAAATGCCAAGCGACGGTGTCGTTTAATATGCCCCAAGCGCAGCTCGATAACACGGATAAAATCTATACCCGTCTAAAAATGCCAGTCGCCGCCGAGCAAATCGCGTCGCGTGGTTATCAACTGCAAAATAGCACTTTAGTGGCAAACAATGTTGGGTTTGGTCTATCAGCCAGTGGCGCCAATTACCAAGTCAATAGCACCACAGGCGACGATGTGATTGGGCTAGTCGGTGAGATTATGGCAAATTCGGCATTAGCGCAAACGCTGACCCAGCCATCTAATACGCCCTTAGCCGGTTCTTCGGCAGGCGCCATACCCGTTGTACCAACAGTGACTAGCAAACCCAGTGTCGCTGCCAACAACAGCCAAAATTCAACGACCAAACCTGTCAAGAAACAAACCACAGAAGAACCAAAAACAGACAGTGAAAAAAACGACAGCGAAAAAACCAAGACTGACGTGACCACCACATCAGACAAGAAAAACACAGCATCAGATAGCGCAGATAAAATATCGGATAAAAAATCTGAGTCAACCACCGCAAATGCTGATACCAAATCAACCGCTACTAAGTCAGCGGCTAGCACAAGTACAGACAAATCGACCAAGTCAGTATCGCATGAAAAAGTCCCAACCGACACCAATGTCAAATTAACCATTGAAGAAAAAAACGAGCAATACTAACGTAAACCACTGTTAGATGATGTGTTTAACGTATATCACCCAGTCATCAATTTGTTTTAGCATGTTTTGATGTAGTAATGTGACTAAACATAAAACAAATTGATGCGTCAATTCTCTGCCTGCCACCATAAGGATATGAACATGGCCCATTTTGCCCCACAAATCGCTGTTAAAGCTACCTATATGCGCGGTGGTACGTCAAAAGGTACTTTTTTCAAGCTTGATGACTTACCTGAACGCTGCCAAACTCCAGGGCAAGCCCGAGATAGTTTTTTACTGCGGGTGGTGGGTAGTCCAGATCCGTATGGTAAGCAAATTGACGGTTTGGGAAATGGCTCATCATCAACCTCCAAAGTGGTAATTTTGTCAAAAACAGACGTTGCCAATCATGATGTGAATTATTTATTCGGTCAGGTCGCCATTGACAAAGCGATGATTGATTGGTCAGGTAACTGTGGAAACTTAACCGCTGCGGTCGGTTCATTTGCGATTGCCAATGGGTTGGTGGATGCCAGTAAAGTGCCCCAAAATGGCATTTGTGAAGTCCGAATTTGGCAGCAGAATATTAGCAAAACCATCATCGCGCATGTACCCATGACTGATGGTCAGGTGCAAGAAACGGGCGATTTTGAGCTAGATGGTGTGACTTTCCCAGCAGCCGAAGTCAAAATTGAATTTATCGACCCTGTGGATAGCGATGGCGATATGTTCCCGACGGGCAACTTGATTGACAAACTGGATGTACCTGAAATCGGTGAATTTGACGTCACGATGATCAATGCGGGAATCCCAACGATTTTTTTAAATGCCAAAGACTTGGGTTTTACGGGCGCTGAGCTGCAAAAAGACATCAACAGCAACCAAGAAATTTTGGCTAAGCTTGAAAAAATCCGTGCTCATGGCGCAGTTAAAATGGGACTGATTGCAGAGTTAACAGAAGCTCAAACCCGTCAGCATACCCCAAAAATTGCTTGGGTTGCACCGCCAGCCGATTATACCGCCTCTAGTGGCAAAGCAGTCAAGGCAGGCGATATTGATTTGCTTGCCCGCGCGATGAGCATGGGTCAACTGCACCATGCCATGATGGGTACAGCCTCGGTTGCGATTGGCACCGCAGCGACCATTAAAGGTACGCTAGTTAACCAAGCGGCAGGTAGCAAAGCCTTGTCTGAAGTACGCTTTGGTCACCCATCAGGCACGCTACTGGTCGGGGGTGAGTCCTCGCAAGTGGATGGCAAATGGCAAGCCAAAAAAGTGTCTATGAGCCGTTCAGCGCGCCGTCTGATGGCGGGTGAGGTGTATGTGCCGGGCGATGCGTTTTAATCGACAAATCATTCACAAGCCAACTAATAGCCCAATACCTAAGAGACTAATAACTAAGTCCCCAATACCTAAGAGCCCAATAATGACAGATAAGCACTCACACTGGATTGAACTGACGCAAGCGCCAAGCCAAGGGGTAACCGTGGTTCAAACCCTATCTGGCTGTGAGTCCCTGCCAAGAAAGTCAAGTAATTCAAGCAAGTCAAGCAATGATTCAGTGGGGCAGTCTAGTTTGAATGCTATGTACGGTCAATTCAATCTAGGCTTGCATGTAGGGGATGATAGCATGCAGGTGCATCAAAATCGTGCGCACTTGCTGCAATCCTTGCAACAATATCATCCCGCATTAAACAGCATTCATTGGCTTAATCAAATTCATGGTAATGACATTTATCAGGTTACCGATAAAATTGGTGCAGCAGCGATATCTGCTGATGCGCATATCACTCGTTTACCTAATGTTGCCTTAGCTATCATGACAGCAGATTGTGTACCTGTTATGATAGCCACGGATGCAGCAGATGATAACAAGCTGATTGCGGCGATTCACGCTGGCTGGCAAGGTCTTAGCAAAGATATTATTGCAAAGACAGTGCAAAAAATGGTACACCAGTTTGATTTTGCAGCGGGGGATAATGCGACTGCCGAAATGCAGAAGGTCACTCGTAGATGGCACGCTTGGATAGGCGCTAGCATCGCACAATCTAGCTATGAAGTGGACAGTCGTGTCAAAGATGCTGTGTTATCAGTGTTAAATGTATCTGAGGCTGTCGCTACCCAGTTGTTTCAACCAAATGCTGATAAGGTCGGTCATTATTTTGCCGATTTGCCTGCAATAGCAGAATTACAGCTCAAGGCTTGTGGTATTCATCAGGTGCATAAAAGTGGTTTAGATAGCCATGGTGATGCACGATTTTATTCGTATCGTCGGCAAAACCAGCATCAATTGCCTGCAACAGGTAGAATGGCAACACTGATTTTTATGGACTAATTCAATCATAAAAAAAGGCAGTGTGATTAACACACTGCCTTTTTTGTGAAAGCTAAATTATTGCATGATTTTAACGTAAGCTTGCGCTCTTAAATCCTGCATCCAATCATCTAGCGCTTGCGGTGCCATACGTTGGTATAGGATTTCACGCGCCATGTTTTTACGATAGATATCACTCACATCTTTTTGGCGTTTTTCATCGACTTTAAGAATATGCCAGCCAAATTGTGATTGAAATGGCACAGAATAGTCATTTACCGACGTTTTTTTCATCATTGCTTCAAAGCTTGGTACCATATCACCTTCACTGACCCAGCCCAAATCGCCGCCGTTACTGGCGCTTCCCGGGTCTTTTGAATAGGTGCTCGCTAAGGTAGCAAAGTCCTCACCTTGACGCAGTTTTTCATAGATAGTGTCGATCTGCTGTTTTGCCATGTCAGCGGGTAGGGCAGTCGATGGGCTGATTAAAATATGGCGGGTATGCCATTGATCGATGATTTTTTGTTGACCACCGCGTTTATCGACCAATTTAATCACGTTATAACCTTCTGCCGTGGCAATCGGGTTGGTGACTTGCCCGACTTCAAGGGCGGTGATGTTTTTTGACAATTCTGTCGGTAACTCTGCCGCGACGTGGTAGCCCATATCGCCCCCTTGAATTTGCGCGTTATAGTTGGCTTGCGCGTCAGTCATGATTTGCTCAATATTGGCATTCTCAGCTTGCAAATTTTTGGCAATTTGGGTGGCTACGGTCAGCGCTTGTTTTTTTTGTTTGTCGCTGGTTTTACCTACGGCATCGGCTTCAAAAGGCACGCGAATATGTAAGGTGCGATATTGTGATTTTTCTAAAGCGTTGCTCTCTGGTGATTTGAGGAAGTTGTCAACATCTTGGTCGGAGATTTTGATGCGGCTGGCAAGTTGTTGCTGCTGCAAGGTTTGTATCGCCAAGTCTTCACTGACTTTTTGACGCAATGCTTGGTAACTACCTGCGCGCTGGGCGTCAAGTTTTTGCTGGAATTCGGCAAGGCTTGCGACCCCATTTTGTTGTGCCAAATTGGTCAATGCAGCATTCACTGCATTCTCCTCAGCTTGCAGTCCTTGGCGTTTGATGATATCAAGTTGGATTTGCTTGGTAATTAGCTGATCCAATACTTGCGGATAAAGTTGCTGTGCGGGTGGTACAGGTTTGTTTTGCGCTTGAAGCTGTGCAGAAGCTTGAGCAACCGCGCGATCTAACTGGCTGCGTAAAATAGGGGTGTCGTTGACAATAGCAATCACGCCATCAATAACCTGATCTTGCGAGCTGCTAGTGACGACAGGCGCTGGCTCAACCAATGAGTTGGCGACCTCTGATGTTACGGGCGCAGTTTGGGAGACAGCTTTTGCTGTTTTTTGAGTGGTAGGTTTTGAGCCGCTGGTTTTGATGTCAGCTTTGACTGATTTGGCAGTGTTGGTGGTTTTGTTTGCTGTCACAGCTTTGGTTGATTTACTTGTGGTTTGCGCTGCAGGTTTGGTACTAGATTTTTTACTAGATTCCACCGTCGTTTTGCTGCTGGTTGTGTTGGTTTTAGTGGTTACCGCTGTTGCAGTCACGGCTTGCGCGCTCAATGTTGGCATAACCAATAGGGCGCCATATATCAAAGCGCTAGTGAGAGCAGATAGGGTGTTACGGTGAAAATTGGGTAAATTATGCATGACAGCATGGTTCATGGCATGTATCCTTAAAATAAAAACTAAAAAATAAAAAAAGTAAATTTGATCACTCAAAAATCGTGGCAAAACAATTTCGATAAAATGGCTGGTCTTTCACCAAGTTTCTTACATCAAATTTCTTAGATTTAGATGTTGCTAAGTTTGGGTCATTTTATACAATAATATTTGCTGGCGTATGTCTGTATGATAATAAATCCTAAAAAACCTCAAGTTTTAGGCAGTTTTTTGCGTAAAAGGCGTTTAGTATCTATTAGTATCTAGGGTCATAACCCAATACCCGATTACGCATCAAGCTAGCCAGTCGACCGTCACCTTTATTGGATAACCCATTTAAGCTAATTTCTGCCATGATGGCGTGGTCAGCACTGTCTTTATCACTTAATTCATCGTAATAACGGCGAGCATAAATCGATAAGCCATAACAACAGCTATCATAAGTAAAGCCCGCTAATACATCACTAAAACGACTCTTCTCATTATCGTATTGGACAGCCCCTAAAAACTGCCAATTATCATTAATAGGTAAAACAGCAGAGCCTGTGAAAGCAGAGAGGGCTTTTTGTCCAAATCTACTCTCATTGCGTTTGATATACCCTAAGTTATAAAGGCTATTGTAAGTTGGCGCATAGCGAAATTGGGTGTTGATATAGTTTAAATCAGCGTTGTCATCAACCGAGCCATCTAAATCCACCCAAAAATCTTGACGCGGTTGGGTGCTTACCTGAAAGACGGTACCGGTATTGTCAATTTTTAACCCATCATCAGTATTGTCAAGATGTACCCGAATATCACTCAAATAAATTTGTTTACCCACGCTAGCATCCAAGCGAGTCAAACCATTGCCATCAATATAGCGATAATTTAATGAAGGGGTTAGATGATTGTTGTCGGGGAGACGATCATATCCCAAAAACCATGAATCTTCATACAATTGCGAAAAATTGAGCGATGCCAAACGGGTATTAAAGTTGGGTACGTCAGTCTGGTCTTTATAGGGCGAGTACACATATTTTAGGCGCGGGCTTAATAACTGATAGCCGCCCAAGGAGTCATCAAATTTACCAAATGGGGTGCCTGCTTTAAAGAAATTTAAGCCACTGTCAATACTAAACTGCGGTACAAAAATAGATTGGCTTTTGCTATTTTCATCCAGTCCATTGGCATCGGCTGATTCTTGGTCAAATTGGGTGTAAAGGTGCTGTAAACTCACTGACGGGGTCACGTATCCCCAAGTTCGCGTCATTGGATAGGCAGCAGTGAGTTTGTTATACAGTCTGCCACCGCTTTGCTCAGGCGCAGAGCCATCATCGATTGGGCGTTTAAAATAAGCAAAATCGCTGATACCCGTCAAATCAAATTGGGTCACCCATGGCACACGATATTTGACCGATAACTGCGGCAGACGGTCATACGGTTTGTCTTTATCCAAGATTTTGTCTGAATTGGTTAAATTACGATCCAGTGTTTGAAAGGTTTCAATCTTGGCAAGGGCAGTCAAATAGTCATTGTAATAATTGGCTTGAATGCGGCGCGGTAAATTTAATTGAACGGTTTCATCACCCAAGGTCTCAAAATCGTTTAAGAATTTAGGATCTGAGACATACTGGTATAGCGCGTCAATGGATAGGTTAGGGATATCTTTTGACTGCCAATGATGATTATAATAAAAGCGGGTACGGTCTTCATCATCATATTGTTTGTCGTTTGGCAGATAAGAGCCTGTCAAGCTACCATAACCAAATTTTTCTGTCAGATAGCGAAACTCACCTGTCAACATCGGATTGCGGTCAGTAAAAATGGTTGGCGTGACAGTGGCATCGTAATTTGGCGCTAGATTAAAGTAATAAGGTAACTGTACATTAAAACTCCCTTCTGTACTAAAGCCGCCGCGTGGTAACAAAAAACCACTGGTGCGGCGATCGTCAATCGGAAAGTTAAAATACGGCAGGTACAATACTGGGGTATTTTTGACTTTTAACGTGGCATTATAGGCTTCACCGCGGCCCGTGTCGGTATTGATATCGATGTTTTTGGCATTAATCTGCCAAGTCGGATTGTCAGGCGCGCAGGTGGTAAACACGACATCGTCAATTTCAACGCGGCTTTCATCGACTTTATTAAGCCGTTTGGCATAACCATACGCTTGTAGGGGGACGCTGGCAAACGCCACATCTTTGGCGGTTGCTTTGGTGCTATCCGTTTGGTACGCCAGTTCATCGGCAACGGTAATCAGCCCCCCTTTTGGGCTATCTTTAAGGCTTACACGTGGGTTGCCGTCTGTCGATTGGGTACTTTGCGCGGCATCCACCAACAAAACATTACCTTGAGCGGCCGCCATGCCATCTTGCACGTTAACGACCACTTTATCGGCAGAGATTTGCTGACGACCTTGGTTGATTTGCACATCACCTGACAATTCAGCGTAATTTTCATTGTCATAATAGCCATAGTCAGACGACGCATAAATTGGGAAGCTGCTATTGGGCTGATCGGTAGCGGCTGCCGCTAATGCTTGCTGTTGATAGATGGTGGAAGTGGGATATACCCAGTTGCCATGACACATGGCGTCTTTTCGGGTGGCTGCTTTTGATTGCGTATTTGCTTGAGCACCTGACTGTTGACTATCAGGCGTGAGCGGGCTCAGCAAATTTGGATTAGAATTTAGATTGGAAACCGTGGCGCTAGTATCATCCGTGGTTTGCGGGGTTTTGGGTTGATAAAAGGTTTTGAGCTTTTCTAGACTGGCTTGCTGCTGTTGATTTGGAGTAAAGTTGGGACGAGTACGCGCAGAGTTTGGTTTGATTTGAGGCGCGCTAATCGGTGTGATACCTTGATTGGTGGTTACATCGACAGTAGTGGTGCTGTCTGCTGTGGTGGCGATACTACTATCGGTATCGGGCGTTGCAGCTGAGGTATCAAGGTTTTGTTTTTTAATAATTTGTGATTCAGTGCCCTGTGTCTCGATACTCTGTGACTCAATGTTTTGAGCTTCTGTGCTTTGTGCTGCCGCTGTATCAGTCGATTCCGTAACGGCGGCTGTCGGCAACACCGCAAGCGCTGAGGTTGAATACAAAGTAGTAAACATTGCCCCAAGCGTCATCGCTAAAACATTGGTATGTCGATAAATTTGGTGTAATGATTGATGCAAGCATGTAGGCTGGGTTGGCAAAGACGAATGTGAAGTTAAACAATTAGAAGTTGACGAAATAGGCGACAATTTCACAGATTTTTTCATTAGACATTTACCAAAGACGCAATATAAAAACCTTCACATCATATCACTAGCGTCATCAATATACTATTGCAAAAGATGTTTAAAATTGCAAACATGTTAGACGCCACTTGAGAGATACGCAGATTTTCGGTAGCATAACTTATTTTTATTGAGTAAGCCCACGTTATGAACCATCCTGCCGCACAACTTGCCAACCAAGACCCTTCCGGTAGCACAGCTTCGCCATCAAATACCGAGTCATGTGAACAACAGCCACTTGAACAACAATCACTTAAGCAACAGCCACTTAAACAACAGTCACGTGAACAACAGCTGCACACTTGGTTGACCCAAGTTTTTCAAAATCAGTCATTGCAGCATGAAAAAATACCTGGTGATGCCAGCTTTCGCAGCTATCATCGCTTAACCGTCGACAATCAACACTATATCGTGATGGATGCGCCGCCAGAAAAAGAATCGGTGAAAGAATTTATCGCCGTGGGCAACTTAATGGCAGGTCATGTGCATGTGCCAAAAATGATTGCCACGGATGAACAGCAAGGTTTTATCGTCCTTGAGGATTTGGGAAACACGGATTTTGCCGATGTCATTGCCAAGGATTTAACGGATGCAGGCGAGCTGGCAAAAACTGCGCGCTATTATCAGCAGGCAATGCATGAAATTTTGGCGATTCAAAAAATTGATATCAATGATGCCAAAGCTGTTATACCAAGTTACGATGATGCCTTGCTGCGCCGAGAAATGGGCTTGTTTAGCGAGTGGTTTTTACCCTATATCGGCGTGACGATGACCCCAGACTTAGAGACGCTGTGGCAAGATTTGCAGTCTGATATTATCCAGCAAGTCATCGCGCAGCCTCAAGTGGTGGTGCACCGTGATTTTCACAGCCGTAATTTGATGGTATTAAATCACAGCGATGAGTTGGGCGTGATTGATTTTCAAGATGCTGTCATCGGTGCCTATACCTATGATTTGGCGTCTTTATTGCGAGATGCCTATATCAATTATGATGAAACATGGGTCAACACGCATCTGGCTCATTATCACCAATTGGCGCAAATTGACAAAAGCTTGGCAGAGTTTACTGTGGATTTTAATATCATGAGTATGCAGCGTCATCTCAAGGTATTGGGAATTTTTGTACGTTTGTTTGAGCGAGATGGCAAAGACCGTTATTTGACAAATTTGCCTAAAGTTTTCAATGATTTATTAACTTGTTTAAAAGCTATCAGCCAAAGGGATGAGCATCAGACTTTTGATAAATTTGCTGATTGGATGACAGCCGTCGTTGAACCTGCTTTTCATCAAAAAATCCAAGGATAAAACCCCATGTCAACCACCATCACCCAAGCCATGATTTTATCCGCGGGTAAAGGCACTCGGCTGCGCCCTTTAACCTTAACCACGCCAAAGCCACTTGTCGAAGTCGGCGGGCAACCGCTTATCGTATGGCATATCAAAGCACTCAAACAAGCAGGTATCACCGATATTACCATCAATGTGTCATGGCTTGCTGACAAACTGCTCAATGCAATCGGGGATGGCAGTCAATACGGTGTCACCATTCATTGGTCGATTGAACCAGAAGAACCGCTTGAGACAGCAGGCGGTATCAAGATGGCTTTGGCTACCGGCAAATTAAAAGACCAGCCATTTATTTTGGTCAATGGGGATGTGTGGACGCCTTTTGATTTTGCTCAACTAAGCCAGCTTCAGTTAAACGATTCGCAGGCTTATTTGCTACTCACCGACCAAGCGACGCACAACCCAACTGGCGATTTTGCCTTAGAAAATGGCAAGGTCAAGGTAGAAGGCACGCCAAAATATACTTTTGCAGGGATTAGTGTGATGTCACCAAGATTATTGGATACGGTCAAGGTAGGTGAAACTGCGCCCCTTGCGCCACTACTTAAACAAGCCATGCAAGCGGGTTTGGTCATGGGGGATTTGCTGAGCGATGCGTGGGTCGATGTGGGCACGCTTGAGCGTTTAGAAAATTTGAACCAAAAATTGTCGGCTAACAAGTGATTTGGCAGAAAATTTCATCTTTTGCCATTTTGCTTTTATTTGAAAGCCGAGCAAACTAAACGGTTAAAGCTAAAAAAATGACCCAAAACTGTGATAAAATTTGTCACAGTTTTATTTTTAGCATGTTACATACGACAAAATTTAATTCTGTAATTAATTCTGTAACTAATTCTGTAATATAGGAAAGCCAATGACAACCCCAATTTCTGAACGTCGTCTTGCCAACGCCATCCGTACCCTAGCTTTTGAAGCGGTGCAAAAAGCCAATTCTGGACATCCAGGCGCGCCGATGGGCATGGCAGATATCGCTGAAGTGTTATGGCGTAAGTTTTTAAAGCACAATCCAACCGACCCAAATTGGCTAAATCGCGACCGTTTTGTCCTTTCAAATGGTCATGGCTCAATGTTGCAGTACGCTTTGCTGCACTTGACAGGGTATGACGTTAGCATTGAGGATATCAAAAATTTCCGCCAATTGCACTCTAAAACCCCCGGTCACCCTGAATATGGCTATACCGCAGGTGTGGAAACTACCACAGGTCCGTTGGGTCAAGGGATTGCCAACGCCGTAGGTTTTGCGATTGCAGAAAAAACCCTAGCCGCGCAATTTAACCGAGACGGTCACCAAGTCATCGACCACCAAACCTATTGCTTTTTAGGTGATGGCTGTTTGATGGAAGGTATTTCGCACGAAGTTTGCTCATTAGCCGGTACGCTGCAGCTGGGCAAATTGGTTGTATACTATGATGACAACGGTATTTCGATTGATGGTGACGTCGAAGGCTGGTTTTCAGATGACACCCAAAAACGTTTTGAAGCTTATGGCTGGCAAGTGCAAAAAGTTGACGGTCACGATACCGATGCCATTACCCAAGCGACCCAAAATGCCATAGCTGAAAAAAATAAACCTTCACTCATCATCTGTAAAACCGTGATTGGCGCAGGTTCACCTAACAAGCAAGGCTTGGAGGCCTCACATGGCGCACCCCTTGGCGCGGATGAAATCTTGCTCACCCGTCAAGCCCTCAAGTGGGATCATGAAGCCTTTGAACTGCCAGACGATATTTATGAAGGGTGGGATTGCACAGTTAAAGGTCAAGCGCTACAGCAATCATGGGAAAGTGAGTTTGATGCTTATAAAGACGCTTACCCAGAGCTTGCCAGTGAATTACTTCGCCGTGTGAATGGTGACTTGCCAGCAAATTTTGAGACACAAGCCCAAGAATTTATCAAGGCGTGTCAAAATAACCCAGAAAACATTGCAACGCGTAAAGCCAGCCAAAATTCAATCAATGCCTTACAGCCATTATTGCCAGAGCTGCTGGGCGGTTCTGCTGATTTGGCAGGGTCAAATCTGACTTGGTTTAAAAATGCCAAAGCGCTCGAAGATGATGCGGCAGGCAACTATATTCACTACGGTGTGCGTGAATTTGGTATGACGGCGATTGCCAATGGTATAGCCTTATATGGCGGCTTTATTCCGTATGTGGCAACGTTCTTGATGTTTATGGAATATGCACGCAATGCAGTGCGTATGTCCGCCTTGATGAAACAACGCGTCATTAATGTCTATACGCACGACTCAATCGGTCTGGGTGAAGATGGACCTACTCACCAACCTGTCGAGCAGTTGTCAAGTCTGCGTGCCACCCCAAACCTACATACTTGGCGCCCGTGTGATACGGTTGAGTCAGCTGTGGCATGGGTAGAAGCGTTGAAAGCAAAATCAACGCCATCTGCGCTGATTTTTAGCCGTCAAAACCTACCGCACCAAGCGCGAGATATCGAGCAAGTAGCCAATATTGCCAAAGGTGGCTATGTGCTAGCCAAAGAACAAGGCGAGCTACGTGCCATCATCATCGCCACAGGTTCAGAGATTGAGCTTGCAATGAATGCTTATACTGAGTTGACTGCCGAAGGTTTGGGCGTGCGCGTCGTATCAATGCCCTGTGCTGAAGTGTTTGCCAAACAAGAAATCAACTACCGTGACAGCGTGTTACCACCCCAAGTGCGTGCGCGTGTGGCGGTTGAAGCCAGCCATATCGATTATTGGTACAAGTTTGTAGGGCTTGATGGTAAAGTCGTGGGTATGACCACCTTTGGTGAGTCTGCCCCTGCCAAAGACTTGTTCCCATACTTTAACATCACCACTGATGCGGTCATTCAAGCCGTGAAAGCGGTTGTTTAAGCAATATCATGGATAGTATATATGCTAAAAGAACAACTTGGGTGGATTTTCCACCCATTTTGGTGTTATATGCTTTAAATACATTGAAAAACCTCGATGAAGACCTGTATATACAAGCTAAATCGGGTAATGAATTATCCGCTATTAAACTCTTAACTCAATTGATGACACAAAAGGATATAGCAAGTATCAAGCATTGCTTACAAGGAAAATCTCCTATTATCGCTCCTGTATTAGCGATAGAATTTTTGGGAAATAATAGACTTCCAATGGTATTTGGTCAAATTCTTGCCAATGAGTTAAATCTGCCCATCACCTTTGATATCGTACAAGCTGTAAAAGCGAACCATACTAAGGCTAGTGCTTATGAGCGAATCGTCAGACAAGCTATTTTTACTGGCGAAGTTGAACGTGGTCGAGAATACTTAATCGTTGATGATACAGTGGCGATGGGTGGTACATTAGCAGGACTTAAAGGCTATATAGAAACAATGGGCGGTAAGGTAATTCAAGCAGTTGTATTAACTGGCTATCAATTACCTTTTTTTGATATTGTTCCAACCCAAAAAATGATACAATTAATTCAGCTTAAACATCCTGATTTAGCTCAATGGTGGCAAAATGAATTTCACTTTCCTCTCGAATACCTCACAAGCGGTGAACTCGGGCATTTCAAAAAACCAAAATCACTTGACGAAATCAGAAATAGACTCATTGAAGCAGGACTTTAAAAGAGCCTCTATTAATAGTCAAAAAATTTTAAAGATGACTAAAGTGGTAATAAGATAATCGAGGTTTCATCAATAAGACAAATTTCAGCAAGTACCTGATTATCTCTAATCCGCCAATCGCCGAGCACCAACCGTTTCTTATCGCCAATTTGATGAACAGCAGGGCGGTGAGTATGCCCATGAATCAGTATATCGGCTTTTTGCAAGGCTTGTCTCACGGCTTGTTCATTGACATCCATGATTTGCAGGGATTTTTTGGCATTATCAGTTTTGCTTTTTTGGCGTAAATCTTGCGCGATTTGTTGGCGTTTTTTGATGGGTAGCGCGAGCAAAATTTTTTTAGTGATAGGATGTTGGATGATTTTGCGAAAGCGTTGGTAACCTTTATCATCGGTGCACAGCGCATCGCCATGTTCTAGGCGAACTTTTTTGCCATTTAATGTCAAATAAAACGGCTCAAAAATCAATTGCCCGCCAAATTTGTCGCAAAATTGCTGCCCAAGCAAAAAATCCCGATTACCATGCATGACAAAAATCTGGCAGTTTTTATCAGATAATGTTTTGAGCTTTGCTATAATCGGTTGAAGCGCATCTGTTAAGGTGTCTGTATCGGCAACATCATCCCCTAGCCAAGCTTCAAACCAATCACCGAGAATAAAAAACTGTTTTAGATTGGGCAATAAAGCCAATTTATCTAAAAAATCTAAAAAAGCCTGCCCTAAAGGATTAGTGGCAGGCTCATTCATGCTCAAATGTAAGTCACTGATAAGAACCTGCGCAATGGCAGAGGGATTATCGATGACCAAATCTGCAAAACTTTGCATACAAAAAAATTATTTCTCAATTACTTTTGCATGGGTGATCACCACAGGCGTGGTTGGTACATCAGCGTGGAAACCGTATTTACCAGTCGGTACACCTTTGATTTTATTGACAATGTCCATGCCTTCAGTCACTTTACCAAACACCGCATAACCCCAGCCTTGTGGGTTTTTGCCCGAGAAGTTTAGGAAGCTATTGTCTTTTACATTGATAAAAAATTGCGCAGTCGCTGAATGTGGGTCAGAAGTACGTGCCATCGCAATCGTGCCGACTTCATTTTTTAAGCCATTATCTGCTTCATTTTGGATTGGGGCATTGGTAGATTTTTCTTTCATGTTGGCGTCCATACCGCCACCTTGAATCATAAAACCGTCAATGACGCGGTGAAAAATCGTGCCATCATAATGACCTGATTTGACGTATTCTAAGAAGTTTGCCACGGTATTGGGGGCTTTTTCTTGATTGAGTTCGATAACGATGTTACCCATGGTGGTTTCTAATTCTACGTATGGCATATCCATTGTGAGCTCCTAATGGTTTTTATGGTTAAAAAAACGTATCTTGCAATTGTTGTGGCTATCCTAGCGATTTTCAATCAAAAAGTCAGTATTTAGTTTGCAAAGTTGGCAAAATTAAATGTTTCAATTAAATTCATTTAAGTTTTTTCAATGTCAAAAAACTGCTAGAATGGCAGATTAGTTCACCATTTTTGTAATAGGTAAGGGGCAACCAAATGACGGCGACGACCGACAAAAATACAAAAACCGACGAGACAGCAACCAATAGTGAAAAAAATGACTTTATCCGTGCGATCGTACGCGATGACCTTGCTTCGCAAAAATACAGCCAGATTGTGACCCGTTTTCCACCTGAGCCCAATGGCTACTTACATTTGGGTCATGTCAAATCTATTTGTCTCAACTTTGGGCTTGCCAAGGAGTTTGCAGGGCTGTGTAACCTACGGTTTGATGACACCAATCCTGATGCTGAAGATCAGGAGTTTGTCGATAATATCAAAGATGATGTCAAATGGCTCGGTTTTGATTGGGCAGGCGAGGCGCGCTATGCGTCTAGTTATTTTGGTCAGTTATATGATTGGGCGGTCAAATTAATCAAACAAGGCGATGCCTATGTTGATTTGCAAAGTCCTGAGGATATTCGTGAAAACCGCGGCAATTTTGGTCAAGCAGGTAAAAACTCACCTTACCGTGACGCCAGTGTTGAAGAGAATTTGCAACGCTTTGACGATATGAAACTTGGCAAATATGGCAACGGTGAAGCGGTGCTTCGTGCCAAAATCGACATGGCAAGCCCCAATATGAATATGCGCGATCCGATTTTGTATCGTGTCATGCACCAAGCGCATCACCAAACAGGCGATGATTGGTGTATTTATCCCATGTACGATTATGCTCACCCGTTGTCAGATGCCATCGAAGGTATTACGCATTCGATTTGCACCCTAGAATTTGAAGACCACCGTCCGTTTTATGATTGGGTGGTAGATAAAGTGGGCTTTGAGAAAGAACCACACCAATATGAATTTGCCCGCCTAAACGTAAACCATATTTTGACCAGTAAACGCAAACTCAAAAAACTGGTCGAAGATGACTTGGTGAGCGGTTGGGACGATCCGCGTATGCCGACCATTGCCGGTATGCGCCGCCGTGGTTATACCCCTGAAGGCTTACGGGATTTTTGTGACCGTGTAGGCGTCAGCAAGTCAGACGGTGTGGTGGATTTTGGCTTACTCGAGTTTAGTATCCGTAACTCATTAGAGCATGTGAATCGTGCCATGGCGGTACTAAGCCCACTAAAAGTGACCATTACCAATTTTGATGAAGCCGTCGCCAATGTTGAAACACTCAAAAAAGACAGTGTAAAAACTAAACTCGACAATGGAGTTTTATGGTTGACCCAGCCTAAAAATAGCCATGATGACAGCCAAGGTATGCGTGACATTCCCTTTACCAAAGAAATTTATATTGATAAAGGGGATTTTGAAATCACACCGCCTGAGGGCTATAAACGTTTGTCACCGCAAAACCCAGAAATCCGCTTACGCAATAGTTATGTGTTAAAGATTGAGGAGCACATCACCGATGACACTGGTGAAGTGGTGGGGTTAACAGCGACTATTGACCCAAAAACGTTGGGCAACAATCCAGAAGGACGTAAGGTTAAAGGTGTGATACATTGGGTTTCAGCCAGTCTAGGTGTACCCGCGAAGGTACGTCTGTATGAGCAGCTGTTTACCCAAGAAGACCCTGCCAAAATTGACATCAATAATTTAGCCGCAGAGATTAATCCCAATTCGCTACGTGAAGTAGATGCCATTGTCGAGCCTTCTTTATCACAAGTCAATGCAGGCGAGCGGTTCCAATTTGAACGCGAAGGGTTTTTTGTGGCAGATAGTAAAGATTATTCACCAGAGCATTTGGTGTTTAACCGTATTGTGACTTTAAAAGATAGTTTCAAACCATAAATTATCTTTAACTTATAGATTAGCTGGCATAGCAATATGTCGGCTTTTTTGTAAAAGGATATCTTAACCTATTGTTACTTAAGGTTTTATTATTGTATTAGCTAAACGGTTTTGTTATTTTTTTACATGCGTAACATATGTACTGTGCTAAACTACTCATCGTAAATTTAAGTCAGTCTTGCGTAATCAATCCGTTATTCTTGTTAGATTTTGTAACTTTTAACAGCTTGATTTTAATGGCTATTAGGCTTAAGGTATCGTTGTTCATCTGTTTTTCGTAAATATATTGGTAGTTTTGGTAACTGTATGCTTTATCCAACAGCAAGTTAACCATGATTTGATTGAGAGTGTTGAAATGAAAACATTGTTAAAGAAAACGTTGTTAGGTGCTGTGCTTGCACTGGTTGGCGTACAAAGTAATGCTGAATTAAATATGCAGACAGGTAGCCAAGCTAAAGTTAGTTGGGGTGGGCAGGGTAGTTTAGACAAAGCCCGTGCCATCATGTATAACAGCACGCCACAGACGACAAGTTTTAATAGTAGCAATTATAATAACTATAACAATGCATACAGTGAGGATGATAGTTACAATCCAGCGTGGTCTCAAGATACCACGCGGGCTTCGGGTAGCTATTTTGCCAATTCCAAAGGCGCTTTGGTAGTGGATGCGTTAACGGGCAATACCATTTATGAAAAAAATGCTGATATCGCCCGTCCGATTGCGTCAATCAGTAAATTGATGACGGCTGTGGTAGTGGCGGAATCAGGCGCTAATATGAGCGAAACATTGACGATTAGTCCATTAGATTTCAAAACCCCAAAACAATCGGGCAGTGACCGTCTAAAAGTTGGCGATCAGCTTAATCGTGCTGAAATGCTACTGATGATGATGATGAAATCAGAAAATCCCGCGGCTAAAGCATTAGCACGTACTGACCCTATGGGCTATGACAATTTTATCAGCCGTATGAACCAAAAAGCGCGTGAATTGGGGATGACGCAAACCCGTTATTATGACCCATCGGGTTTGGATTCTCGGAATGTGGCATCACCGCGTGATTTGGCAATTTTGGCGCGCTATGCTTATAAGCATAATTTAATTAGCCAGTTTAGTACCACGCCTAGCCGCCAATTTGGGGTAAATAATATCAATTCAGGTTACCGCACGGTTGCGGCGCGCAGTACCAATTACATGGTACGCGATGGTTTATACAATATTGGCCTATCAAAAACAGGGTATATTCGTGAAGCCGGCAACTGTGTTTTGTTTGAAACCAATGTCGGTAATCGTCCAGCCATCGTAGTTTTATTGGGCGCCAATGACTCAAAAACCCGTTGGAACGATGCAGAAAATATTATTGCTAACTTAAGCATGCGCCGATTCACCTAATCAATTCGCAATTTACTGACTAATTTTTTGATAAAAAAGCAAGGATAACTGTCCTTGCTTTTTTATGGGTGCAAAACTACCAAAACCAGCTATTTGGTGTGTTTTATAAGCTATTTAGCGTGTTTCATACAAGTGGTGGCAAAGGGTACTGCTTCTAGGCGCGCGGGCTCGATTTCTTCACCACTCACAGTGCAAATACCGTAAGTCCCATTTTCGATACGAAGTAAGGCATTATTCACCAATTCAAGGTTTTGCTTGGCTTCGACTAGCAAGTTTTTACGTACATCGTTTTGCTCATTAATGACCGCTTGGTCATCCCAATCTTGGGTCATATCCGTATCAGGATTTTGCATATCATGTTGGATTTTATGCACGCGAGTTTGGTATTCTTGTTTTAGGTCAAGTAATCGTTGTTTTGCTTTGTCAAGGTCAACCATACGGCCTCCAATTTAATAATAAAATATTGAACGCAGTGCTGCATTCATGTTTTTGTTCTTATAAGCTTATCATTAAGACCCTTCTTAATAAAGTAGTAATATAGTAGTAATACCGTGTTATCACCGCGCGTGGCGTTAATTGGGCATTAGTTGATAGCATCAATAATGTTAAAAATACTCAAAATATGCTAATCTACGCTTATTTTTTTATTCAATTTTTGTTGTCATGTGACGACGTTTTATCAACCCCTACGGGTCACCATCCTGTTGTTAACTTAGAGGTTAATCCATGCAATTTGCTCGTTTAAACGATATTGATGTTTCTGGCAAAACAGTTTTGATTCGCGAAGATTTAAATGTACCGTTAAAAGATGGCAAAATTGCCAATGATGCCCGCTTAAAAGCAAGCTTGCCCACTATTCAGTTGGCTTTAGATAAAGGCGCAGCGGTTATCGTGTGTTCGCATCTAGGTCGCCCAGACCCCTCAAACCCTGAAGCCAAATATTCGTTGCAGCCAGTCGCAGATTATTTGGGCGATGCTCTTGGCAAACCTGTCAAATTAGTGACCGATTATGCCCAAAATAATGTGACAGTAGCCCCAGGTGAAGTTGTGCTACTGGAAAATGTACGTTTTAATGCGGGTGAAAAGAAAAACGATGCCGCTTTATCTGAACGCTACGCCGCTTTATGTGATGTATTTGTGATGGATGCTTTCGGTACGGCTCACCGTGCTGAAGCGTCAACAGAAGGCGTTATCGCCAAAGCAAAGATTGCTTGTGCAGGTCCGTTATTGGCGGCAGAACTTGATGCATTAGCCAAAGCTTTGGATAACCCAGCCAAGCCAATGCTTGCGATTGTTGGCGGATCGAAAGTTTCTACAAAGTTAGATGTGCTTAAATCATTGGCAAAAATCTGTGACCAAATCATTGTGGGCGGTGGTATTGCCAATACATTCTTGGCAGCCAAAGGTGCCAATGTCGGTGCATCGCTATATGAAGCGGACATGGTGGAAACGGCGAAAAGCATTATGCAAGAAACCCATGTTTTACTACCTGACGAAGTGGTCGTCGCCAAAAAATCACAAATTGATTTTGATGATTTTTTGGGCTCGCTAGAATCTGCCGATGCCGTAACCAAATCTGTCAATACCATTGCAGATGATGAAATGATTCTAGACATTAGCCCAAGCAGTGCGGCGAAACTTGCCGATGCGATTAAAAATGCCAAAACCATCTTATGGAATGGACCTGTCGGCGTATTTGAAGTCGATAAATTTGGGGAAGGTACCAAAATCGTCAGTGAAGCAGTCGCAGCAAGTGAAGGCTTTAGCATTGCAGGCGGTGGTGATACGCTCGCTGCGATTGATAAATACAAGGTCGCCGATAAAGTAAGCTACACATCAACCGGGGGCGGGGCGTTCTTAGAATTTGTGGAAGGTAAAACGCTACCTGCCGTGCACGCACTGAGCCAACGTGCCTAAACGCTAATAATCATTGTCATTAATTCAGCGATTTAAATTTATCATGGCTGAATTAATGTAATGTTAAGTTAATATTTGTATGGTAAACATTGTAATTAATTGCACCAAAAATATATTGTCGATAAGATATTATATAAGTATGTATACCCATATGTTTGGCGTTTTTTAAGGAATGAATATGTTAAAACGTAATTTAGTATTGGCAACTTTATTAGCCACTTTATCAATCACGGCATGTAGTAAAAAAACGGAAGAAGCCGCAGCTAACGGTCAGCCTGAAGCTGCAGCGAGCGCAGCGGGTCAAGACATTAAAGACGCGACTGCAAGTGCCGCCAGTGCAACAGCAAATGCAGGTGACGCAGTTGCCAGTGCTGCTACCACGGGTGCCGCGGTTGCCCAAGGCGCAGCAATCAACGCGACTGAAGCTGTTGCCAATGGTGCCGCCCAAGCTACCGAAAACGTAGCCTCTGCTGTAGCGACTGGTGCAGCCAATGTAGCACAAGGTGCAGAAGCGGTTAAAAACGATGCAGCAAATAGCAACACTGATATCCAAACCACGGTACCAGAAAAACAAAAATATTAATTTTAGCATTTACTCTAAAAGAGCCCCAAAATTATTTTGGGGCTTTTTGATTGGGTTAGGCATGTTGTCATGATATCTATCATCGCAAAGTTATTTTTTTTGAATTCAAATTGTAGTGCACTTCTGTTATACTCAAGCCTTGTCCAACACGGCAAAAACCAGTTTTTCTAAAATTTTCAATTGATTATTAACTTTACTAAGAGAAAGTAATATGGCTTTGATTTCTTTGCGTCAGCTTTTAGACCATGCAGCAGAAAACAACTATGGTGTTCCTGCATTTAACGTCAATAACTTAGAGCAAATGCGTGCCATTATGATGGCAGCCGATGAAACCAACTCACCTGTGATTGTGCAAGCATCGGCAGGCGCACGCAAATACGCAGGTGCTCCATTTTTACGCCATCTTATTTTGTCTGCCATTGAAGAGTGGCCACATATTCCAGTGGTTATGCACCAAGACCATGGCACCAGTCCAGCGGTTTGCCAACGCTCAATCCAATTGGGTTTTTCATCGGTGATGATGGATGGCTCATTAAAGAGTGATGGTAAAACCCCTGCAGATTATGATTATAATGTAGCAGTGACGCGTGAAGTGGTAAAACTCTCTCATGCTTGTGGTGTATCAGTAGAAGGTGAAATTGGCGTTTTGGGTAGTCTTGAAACGGGTATGGCTGGTGAAGAAGATGGCGTAGGGGCAGAAGGTAAACTTGACCATTCACAGCTGTTAACCAGTGCTGATGAAGCTGAGCAATTTGTTAATGACACCCATGTCGATGCCCTAGCAATTGCAGTCGGCACTAGCCACGGGGCGTATAAATTTACCCGACCACCTACCGATGATATCTTATCGATTGCACGTATCAAAGAAATTCATGCGCGTATTCCTAATACTCACCTTGTGATGCACGGCTCTTCAAGTGTGCCACAAGAATGGCTCAAAGTGATTAATGAAAATGGCGGCAATATCGGTGAGACTTATGGTGTGCCAGTTGAGCAAATCGTAGAAGCCATCAAACATGGTGTACGTAAAGTCAATATCGACACCGATTTACGTTTAGCCTCAACCGGTGCGATTCGCAAATTCCTCGCTGAAAACCCGGCAGAATTTGACCCACGCAAATATTTTGCCAAGACTATCGATGCGATGAAAGCGGTTTGTATCGATCGCTATACCGCATTTGGTACGGCGGGTAATGCGGATAAAATTCGCCCAATTAGTCTAGAAAAAATGGTTAATTTCTATAACTAAATACTAGAACTAAGTTTTAGCAAATGACTAAAAAGCATGACATTCAAGTGGGTTGACTGAGGTTGCCCACTTTTTTATTGGATTAAATTATTTGTAGTGAGTCATCAATGATAGGATTAATTCAAGGGCAAGTGCATCATCTAATGGCACCTACGGTAGTGGTAATGACCACAGCGGGCGTTGGGTATGAAATTGAGATGCCGCTCAATGCATTTTGTCAAGTACAATTAAATCAGTCCGTCACCTTATGGACACATTTTTTGGTGCGCGAGGATGCTCAGTTGTTATTTGGGTTTTTAAGCCATAGCGATCGGGAAGTGTTTAGACTGTTGCTTAAAGTCAATGGGGTGGGGGCAAAGATGGCGTTGGCGATGATGTCAACCGTAACGGTGCAAGAGTTGCACCAGTTTGTGATGAACAATGATGAGCTGGCATTGACGCGTATTCCAGGGGTCGGTAAAAAAACCGCACAGCGATTGATTGTTGAGTTAAAAGACAAAATCAAGCATTTAGGTGATACGTCAGGTTTTGCACCTTCATTGCCCCTTGAGATCGATAGTGGCAATGAAGGCATTATTATTGCTGAAGTCGAAGCGGGGTTGATTGCACTAGGATATCGCGATAAAGAAGCGCAAGCTGCGATAAAACTGGCAAAATCTGCCATTGATTCACCGTTAACCATCCAAAATCTGCTTAAAGCGTCTCTTAAGAATTTGGCGATGAATTAAAATTGAATAAAAAAAGAGGCTCAAATGACCCTCTTTTTTTTACCATTAACCTTATTCTGTTTCGGTTTTTGACGTCTCTGGCTGGGATAATAAGTTTTTTTCTAGATAATGAATGTTTTGCGCTTGTTTACAAAATGCCTTATCTTGCAAAATCACATCGCGATGCAATGGCACATTGGTTTTGATACCCGTGATAATCAGCTCGTCAAGGGCATGGCGAAGCTTAGCAATCGCTTGTTCACGGGTTTGACCATGACAGATTAATTTGCCAATCAATGAGTCGTAAAAGGTAGGAATAGCATAGTTGGGATAAAGGTGCGAGTCAAAACGTACACCGCTACCATTTGGCATAAAAAAGTGGGTCACCGTGCCGGGTGAGGGCATGAAAGTCACAGGATCTTCGGCATTGATACGGCACTCGATGGCATGACCACGAATTTCTATTTCGTTTTGACGATACGATAAGCCATAGCCAGATGCGATTTTGAGTTGTTCAACCACCACATCAATGCCGGTAATCATCTCGGTGACAGGGTGCTCAACCTGTACACGGGTATTCATCTCAATAAAGAAAAATTGCTCATCTTCATATAAAAATTCAAACGTCCCTGCACCGCGATAGTTAATTTGTTCACAAGCACGGACGCAAGCTTGCAAAATGGGCTCTTTGATATCCTCAGGAATCTCTGGGGCAGGGGCTTCTTCAAGCACTTTTTGGTGACGACGTTGTAGCGAGCAATCGCGATCAAATAAATGAATGGCATTGCCTTCGCCGTCACCTAACACTTGCACTTCTACGTGGCGTGGATTTTTTAAAAAGCGTTCCATATAGACGCTATCATCCCCAAACCACAATTCGGCTTCTTGTTTGGCGGCTTGCACTTGAGACAACAACTGCTCAAGGCGTTCAACCACGCGCATACCACGACCACCACCGCCAGCTGCGGCTTTAATCAACAGAGGAAAACCAATGGCTTTAGCTTGTTCTTCAGCGTTAGCCAGAGTGACGCTACCTACTGAACCAGGGACGGTAGGCACACCGGCTTTTTTCATCGCGTTGATAGCCGATATTTTGTTACCCATTAGGCGAATGTGCTCAGGTGCAGGACCTACGAAAGTTAGCCCTGCCTCTTCCACGCGTTCGGCAAATTCAGCATTTTCAGATAAAAACCCATAACCTGGATGAATGGCATCAGCGCCAGAGATTTCTGCGGCTGTTAAGATAGTATCGATATTGAGATAGCTTTGACTGGCATTTGGCTTGCCAATACAGATGGATTCGTCAACGAATCGAAGGTGCATCAAGTTGTCATCTGCAGTAGAGTAAATGCCCACCGTTTGGATGCCAAGCTGCTTACAAGCGCGGACAATGCGAAGCGCAATTTCACCACGATTGGCGATCAGTAATTTTTTTATCATTGCTATCCCTAATTTTTATCGATAATCAAACTTCAAATATAAAAAAAGTTAAAAATTAAGACTCGTAACGGACAATCGGTTGACCAAATTGCACCACATCGCCGTTTTGTACCAAGATTTCTGCAATGATACCGCTTTGGGTTGCTTCAAGCGGGTTCATGATTTTCATGGCTTCAATAATGCCTAAACTATCGCCTGCTTGTACTTGTTGGCCGACCTTGATAAATGGCGCGTCATTAGGACTCGGTGCAACATAATACACCCCAACCATCGGTGATGTTTCTACCATGCCAGATTTTACAGGGGCAGCATTAGCGGTTGTCGTGGTGGCTGTAGTTGCTGTGACGGGTTGAACATTCGCTTGGGGTAAATGGCGGGAAATAGAGACCTTTTTATCGCCATCTTGTACGGTTAATTCTGCTAACGTTCGCTCTTCCATTAAGTCAATAAGTTGTTTGATTTTACTTATATCCATATCCTAACTACCTTAAAATTATACGCTTCATAGACAACTAATTCATAGATTGCCGTATTGTAACAAGATTTTTCTAAAATAAATAGATATAGCAGGGTATATTTGTGTACGTTTGTACACTTAAAATTTGCTGCGATGTTGCTATTAATTTTAGGCTATATTATGTTGCTACTGATATTTCTGAACCAGATAATTAAACGCCGCGGTATAACCAAAAGCGCCCATACCACAGATGACGGCTTCAGCTTTGTCACTAAAATAAGAATGCTGTCGAAATGGCTCACGGGTGTGAATATTGGAAAGATGAACTTCTATAAAAGGTTTATTCACGGCGAGTAAGGCATCGCGAATTGCTACCGATGTGTGAGTAAAGGCAGCGGGATTGATAATAATCGCATCAATCTGCTCGTCAGGATTTGTGGTCAACAAACCGTGATGATGGATTTTATCGATGAGGGCAGATTCTTGATTTGTTTGAAAACAGGTGAGTTTGACTTGATGCTTGCTGGCTAATTGTCTTATATCATCTTCAATATGTTGTAGGGTTTGAAATCCGTAGATTTCTGGTTCTCGCTTGCCAAGCAAATTAAGATTGGGACCATTTAATACTAACACATGGGTTAGTTGGGTCTTTGTTGCTATTGCTGTCGTTGTCGTCATGATGCTTCCTTTATCGTGGGTGATTTAAAATTTCCTCAAGTTTTTGCAACCTCAACTTATCAATGGCTTCGCCGATGTGTTTGCCGGTCAGCTCACTTGCCACATCTTTGGCAGAAATTTGCGTTAATTGCGTTTTGATGGTGGCTAACAGCGCGGTTTGTTTGGCTAGATGATAAAGATGAACGACTTTCAAGGCTTGCTCTAAAAGTGAGGTGTCTTTAAGGCTATTAGTTAATCTTAACAGCTCAAACAATGGTTCCGCAGTTAAGTGATCGAAATTTTTTAATTTATCAAAGTGCTCAAGAATAAATAACCCCAAGCGCTCAGTGTTTTTTGGTACCTTTAAACCTTGGCAAAATTCTAAATACTCGGTAGTTGGGTTGTTAAGTTGCTGATCAGACTTAAAGCAGGTTGCAACCAAAGCAAACTTTATGAGGTTGTCCGCTTGTTGCTCTCCCGCCATCCGCAGAGCAGATAGCATCAATTGCCATTGCTTAGGATTATCATTCGATGCTTGATACAGTTTTGGCATAATCACATCGAGGACATTGAGCTGATAAAGCGTGTCAAAATAAATATCCGGCCAAGCCTGCGTTAACGCTTTTGATGTCTCTGACCATACCCGCTCAGCGACAAGATGATTGAGCTCACCCGCGGCTTTCATTTGGCTGGTAAGTTTCGTGGTTGATTCATCAACCGTAAATCCGAGCGGGGCATAACGACTGGCAAAACGGGCAAGGCGCAAGACACGTACCGGATCTTCTGCAAAAGCGGCGGACACATGGCGTAATTTTTTTTGGTTAATATCTGCTAAGCCATCATACGGGTCGATGATATCGAGCACATCAAATTTGCCCTGTTTAAAACCGCAGTCAAACAAGCCGTTGACTTCTATGGCCATGGCATTGATGGTGAGATCGCGCCTGGCTAAATCCTCTTCTAAGGTGACAGCGGCGTCAGCGTGTACGTTAAAACCAAGATAGCCGTTACCGCTTTTGCGTTCCGTGCGAGCCAGTGCATATTCGTCATGGGTCTTTGGATGTAAAAAAACCGGAAAATCGGCACCTACCTGCGAAAATCCCAGTTCTAGCATCTGCTCAGGCGTTGCGCCGACCACCACATAATCGTGTTCAGTGACCTCTCGTGCTAATACATAATCGCGTACCGCACCACCGACCAAATAAACTTGCATGACCACCCCGATGTTTTAACTAAATTAAACCCATAAAAAAACCAGTTTAGAGCACTAAACTGGTTTTATCAATCAACACAAAATTATTTTGCCAATTCTTGCGCTTGCGTTACCGCTACAGCTGTCATATTGACGATACGACGTGCTGTCGCAGAAGATGTCAAGATATGCACAGGTCGTTGCGCTCCCAATAACAATGGACCGACAGTGACACTATTGGTCGCGGTTTTTAGCAAGTTAAATGCGATGTTAGCCGCATCTAAGTCTGGCATGATGAGTAGGTTGGCTGAACCCGTAAGCTTACTAAATGGGAATGAGGCATGGCGGATACGGTCATCAAGCGCGGTATCACCATGCATTTCGCCATCAAACTCAAAATCAACATTCATATCAGTCAGTAAATCATAGACTTGACGCATTTTTTTGGCGCTTTCAAAGTCAGATGAACCAAAGTTTGAATGTGATAACAATGCCACACGCGGTTCAAGACCAAAGCGGCGGACTTCTTGCGCTGCTAATACTGTCATTTCTGCTAGTTGTTCAGCGCTTGGGTCTTCATGCACATAAGTGTCAGCGATGAACAAGTTACGACCTTGAATCAACAAGGCATTTAACGCATAAAAATCTTTAGCATCTGCTTGTTTTTTGATCACGTTTTGCACGTAGTTTAAGTGCAAGTGATATGAACCAAAAGTACCACAAATCATACCGTCAGCATCGCCACGTTCAACCATTAGCGCGCCAATCAAAGAAGTTTTACGGCGAACATCACGACGTGCCAACTCAACCGTCACACCATTGCGTTTGTTCATCTCATAATAAAACTGCCAGTAGTCTTTGTAACGTGGGTCGCTTTCGATGTTGACTAGGTCATAATTTTCACCTGCCACCATACGTAAGCCCAACCGTTGGATTTGGTTGGCAATAATGGTTGGACGACCGACCAAGATAGGTTTTGCTAGGCCTTCATCCACCACCACTTGCACTGCCCGTAATACGTTTTCATCCTCACCTTCACAGTAAACGATACGTTTTGGCTCTTGTTTGGCACGGGTGAAAATAGGTTTCATCAAGAAGGCAGAGTTATAAACGAACTCTGAGAGTTTATCGCGATAAGCACGCATGTTTTCGATGGGTAGCGTGGCAACGCCAGAATCCATCGCAGCTTTAGCAACCGCTGGTGCAATCTCCAAAATCAAATTTGGCTCAAGCGGTCCCGGAATTAAGTATTCACGACCAAAACGTTGGGTTTCATCCACCGTTTTTTGACCTTTTTGTGGGGTGGCTTCCACATGTGCCATGGCAGCAATGGCTCGCACGCAGGCAATTTTCATTTCTTCGTTGACGGTAGTGGCACCCACGTCAAGCGCGCCACGGAAGATATACGGGAAACACAGTGCGTTGTTTACTTGGTTTGGATAGTCAGAGCGACCTGTAGCGATAATCGCATCGGGACGCACCGCTTTGGCATCTTCAGGTAGGATTTCTGGGTTTGGATTGGCGAGGGCGAAGATAATGGGATCTTGCGCCATGCGTTTTACCATATCTTGGGTCAGCATACCAGCGGCAGATAGACCTAAAAACATGTCCGCGCCTTCAATCACATCTGATAAGGTTT
>ENA-OOKF01000015-OOKF01000015.1-human-skin-metagenome-genome-assembly--contig:-NODE-15-length-97827-cov-8.272082_pt1 | contig 97827 bp, 84 predicted proteins | sample MGYA00248881_ERZ501000 | MGnify/ENA primary metagenome ERZ501000 (study PRJEB25958, sample SAMN03398534) | human skin metagenome | study: EMG produced TPA metagenomics assembly of the Human Skin...
TCAAAGCCACTGCTAAAACCCAAACAATTAGTGAAGACCCTGCCGTGTGTCATGTCTTTCGCCGTGATGAGCTGCTGGTGCTTGAAGTGCCACCCGTGAGTGACGCGCATGTTAAACAACCGCAAAAATGGACGCTGACAGCAGGCGATACGATAAAATTAGACCATTGGCTTGAATGGAAATAACTTGCAAAAACAATAGAAAAACTGTAAAATTCGGCTTCCAATTTTATCAATCCATCCTGTGTTGGCTTTAATCGGTTGGGTGCTTGGGTGAATTTTTAGCAAAATAAAGATTCATGCCACGCATACTAACTGCAGACCAAAGGGCAGGATAATGACTAGAGACCTAACCATGCGCGCAGATATCCATCCAGCTTATCAAGAAGTTTTATTCCACGACACCAACGCTGACGTTTACTTTTTAACTCGCTCGACTATCAAATCAAAAGTAACTCGCGAATACGAAGGTAAAGAATACCCATACGTCGCACTCGATATTTCAAGTGCCTCACACCCATTCTATACTGGCGAACAACGTAAAACCCAAAACGAAGGTCGTGTGGCAAGCTTCAACAAACGTTTCGGCGCATTTGCAGGTCGTAACAAAAAATAAGTTTAATCGCTTATTGTCAAAAACCCTTTGCAACTGCAAAGGGTTTTTTATTGGATGGAATGGGGCAATACTGGATAATCCCTAACGATACGCCATAAAAAAGCCCACCGAAGTGAGCTTTTTTTGGGTTTATTTGTTTAGGTTTAATAGGAATGAATTTTTACGTTTTTGGGTAGTAACAATTCTTTTTTGAGTGGCAACTGCGGTGATAACTCAAACAAGGCGCGGCGATATACATTACGTTTAAATGCCACCACTTGGTTAAGTGGATACCAGTAACTGACCCATTCCCAGCGGTCAAATTCAGGTTTTGCCGTATCAAAACGGATATGTTCTACATTGTTCTCATCTAGCTGGAGCAAAAACCATTTTTGTTTTTGTCCAATACACAAAGGATATTGTCCTTGTCGTACAAAACGTTTTGGCAACCGATAACGCAGCCAATTTTGGGTTTGTGACAACACTTTGACATGCTGAGGATACAGTCCGACTTCTTCCCACAATTCCCGATACATTGCATCAAGCGGCGTTTCACCAAAATCAATGCCGCCTTGTGGAAATTGCCAAGCATCGTGACCCACGCGTTTTGCCCACAGTACTTGTCCGTGTGTATTTGCCAAGATGATACCTACGTTGGCTCGAAAGCCGTCTGCATCAATCATGACGATTACCTTCAATTTAATGGTTAAAATTGGCAGGTAATCACATTATCAAGTTTTTTGGGTCGCAAGGTTTACACACATCCTTGCAGACCATTATTAAAGTTTTGGTCAATCAAATCATCGGGCATAAACCCATCTCTACCAACAGACGCTTATTTTATTATTATTGCTAAAAAACATGGACAATGTAATCACTGCCTTTATTACCCACTATTAAACCAGTTTTTATGTCAAAAGTGTAATGTTTATTTGCTATAAATTGTTTCACGGACATAAAAAGCGCATAATATCGCTTGATTTTATACAAAATATTTTTTTAAAAATTATAAGCATCTGGGGGCAGTATGAAAGCAACAGTAAATTGGTTAAAAAACGAAGACATTAATTTTGAAGCCGTGACTGAAAATGGCAATAAAATCATCATGGATTCAACCGAAAAATTGGGTGCAAAACCCATGGAAATGGTTTTGATGGGGCTTGGTGGCTGTGCCAGTTATGATGTGGTCAGTATCCTGCAAAAAGCCCGTCAAGCGGTGAGCGATGTAGAGTGTCAGCTATCGGCTAAGCGTGCCGACACGATTCCTGCGGTATTTACTGATATTCATTTGCATTTTGTGGTCAAAGGCAGCGCCATCAAAGAAGCGCAGGTTAAAAAAGCCATCGAGTTATCGGCAGAAAAATACTGCTCAGCCAGTCGTATGCTAGAAAATGGCGGTGTCAAAATCACCCATGATTACGAAATCATTGATGAAACATTTGATGAAATTACTAATGAAACGGTTAAAGGGTAGGAAATAACGGCATGTTTCCCTATCTAAGTGCTGTCCCTGCCACCAATAGCAGCGTGGTGCTGGCAATGATGGTTGCCAGTTTATTGCCCTTGGTGTTTGCGATATTGGCAAAGCTCTTTGGCGGATTTAAAAGCAAAGACAATGCCAATCCGCGCGAGTTTTTGGGTAAACAAACGGGCGCGGCAGCGCGTGCCAATGCCGCGCAGCAAAATAGCTATGAAACCTTGCCGGTATTCTTGGCAGCGGTGATTGTGGCGTTGCTATTTTTTGTACCGCTGTCAGTGGTGACGCAGTTGGCGTGGTTGTATGTGATATTACGGATTATTTATGGGTTGGCGTATATAGCCAATTGGGCAACTTTTCGCTCAATTATTTGGTCGCTTAGCCTAGCCTGTCCGCTGATGTTGTTTTATCTTGCGATTCGGTTGAGTTAGTTTTTATAATCTAGAACAACTTTTGAATTTATTTTAAGATTGACGGTGCTACTTGTAGTATCGTCAATTTTTTTTTAATCTAGTTGAAAAATTTTTGAAGTTGATAAATTAATTCATATTCAAATTTGGTAATAGAAATATGTATTTAGAAGATAGTACTCAATCACGCAAAAAAATACTCATAGGAAGGGTAAGGGAAATTATTGATATTTCTTATAAAATTCTTATCCAAAAAATTGGCAATGGTACTATCAATGCGTGGAATGAAGCTTCATTTCAGCTGGAATTTGGTAGCATTTTAAAAACGGTCGGGAACTTATACGAGTTTAGTACAGATGATAAGTTTCATATGGAATTTGAGAGTGGCAAATTACTAAATGCAATAACTAATAAAAGTAAATCGAAAAAAGCAAGAATAGATATTTATATGGAATATAAAAATCCTAATTTAAGCGTTAAAACAGCGATTGAATTAAAATTTTTTAAGCGTGAAAATCATAGAGAACCAAATAATCGCTATGATGTTTTTCAAGATATAAGAAATTTAGAAATCTATAAAAATAATGATATAGATTTATGTTTTTTTGTTTTAGGTACAAATCATCCTCATTACTTCAATGCAGAACAATATTCACTCGATACTTCTGATTTTGATTTTAGGCAAGGAAGTATATATAAAAAGGGCACATCTCTAATTTATAATACACAAAAACCTTATGGTGCTGAAATTGTTTTGGATAGTGATTATGAGTTTAAATGGCAGGAAATAGGGAATTTTTATTTCTTAAAACTCGAGGTTTAAAACAAGTATCAATTAAGACAGATATATATCTAATCAAAGATATTTAGCTAATAATTTTAACATCTCATCAAGATTTTTAATTTTTTTGGCATTTTGCCAAAGCTCGCTGGCTTCTTCGTAGCCTTGGGTCAACATGCCAAGCCACTGTTTGTAACGCCCCACCAGCATATTGTCGCTACGGGCATGTCCTTGCAAAAACGCAATTTGTAGCTTAAGTAGCGCGTGCCAAGCCATGTTTTTTACTGTGTCATTTTTATCCATCGCTTTGATTTGATTGACTAAGTCAGGTCGAGTGACCGCACCACGTCCGAGCATGATATGTGGGGTGTTGGCTTGTTTGCGGCAACGCATGGCTTGCTCAGTCTGCCAAATTTCGCCATTGGCAATAATCGGTAAGCCCAGCCGCTGCGTCAGCGGCGCGATTAACTCCCAATAAGCTGGGGGTTTATAGCCTTGGGTTTTGGTACGGGCATGGATAGTCAGCCAACTGGCATTGGCTGATTGCACCGCATCGCCGATTTCTTGGGTGAGTGAGGTATCTTCATAGCCGAGTCGGATTTTTGCTGATACAGGCGTATCTGATGGCACGGCTTGTCGTACTGCATGGATGATTTGATACAAGGTTTCAGGTTCGGTGAGCAACACCGAGCCACCGCGGTGACTATTGACAGTTTTAGCAGGGCAACCAAAGTTAATATCAATGGCTAACGCACCAAGCTCGACCGCTCTGACGGCATTACCTGCCATCAAGTCGGGCTCACTGCCCAGTAACTGCACATGTACTGGCGTGCCGTGAAGGGTTTTGCCTTTTAAACCATCCTCATGCAAAAGTTCGGGTACAAATTTATAAAACACATGCGCGGGCAGGACGTGCTGGGTGACGCGAATAAACTCACTCACTGTCCAGTCGTAATCTCCGATACTGGTTAAAATATCCCGCATCAATGGGTCGGTCAGTCCTTCCATTGGCGCAAGGACAATTTGCGGCTGGGTAAAATCGGGGCTAAACTGCGATAAGTGACTAGCCATAAATCACCTTTTTATCTTTGAGTCCGTGAATCAAATCTTGAATATTAAAAATATCCAAATTTACCTTGGCGCGCGTACAGGCGACATACAGCAGTCGCAACTCTTCGGGGGAGATTTTTACCGCCTGAGAAGTCACATCATAATAAAAATCATTGTCAATTTGCACCCGTGACCATTCCAACCCTTTGGCTTTATGCGCTGTAGAGATGATATAGTCGGCTTTGTCCAGTGTGGTCAAGCTATTGATTGCCTGGTTTAGCGTTTCGGTGCCATGTTCATCGACCAATTTGACGAGGGTTTTTAAATCGCTGCCTTCGCTCGTCTCGCTATAATCCTGCACGTCGCGCCAATTGTTAAAGTAGGCAAGCTCAGGCACGCCATATGCCGCTTGTCCTTTTTTTAGGCGTTCGGCAGATTGACTAAATTTGAGCAAACGCTCTGTATCGGCTTGTAGCGCAACTTTATGTCCCATTTTAAGCCCAGATAACAGATTGACCATCGCACTGGCATTGGTACGGCAAAGAATGGCATCTTTTTGACCATGCACCATACTTTTGCCTAAGGTAGACGCCATCGCAGGATTGCCGCGCAGTGGTACCTCTTCTTGTAGCGCTTTTAAAAACCCATTCGCCACATCGGCAATTCGGTCGCCAAATCGAAACGATTGGGTAAGCAAGGTTTGTGGTAGCGGCAGGCGCTTCATGGCATTGACAGCGCCGCGCCATTCATAAATTTGCTGATGCGCGTCACCCACATAGATAACTTGGTTGGGCTGATTGGACAAAATCCCCATCATCAAGGGGTCGGCATCTTGCGCTTCATCAAATAAGATAAAATCCGCAGGAATTACCGGTTTGGATAGCGCCCAAAGTTTAAGGTAAATATCATGCCCAATCCCGGCAGGGTGGCGCGGGTCAATCGACTGCTGCCAGCGGCGCTCTACATACGGGTATAAGGTATCGCGCAGCTGCTCAGCTTCACTGGCAACCAACCAGTCAGGAAACTGCAAATGGCGCGGCGCGGGGTAACTGGCATGGGTACTACAAAACGTGCTCACCGCATCAGACACAAATCGCGCTTGTCGCTCTGGCGTTAAGGTCACAAACTGGCTTTTGCCTTCAATTTGGCGTTTGACTTGCACAGGGGTCAAGCCCAAATCTGAGGCGAGGCGACTGGGAGAAAACCGCGGTAGTTGCAGCTTTGCGGTGATATCGCGAGCGGTATGACGAAATGCCAATGAGTGAAAAGTGCGACAGTCGACATGCTGGGGGAATTTACGCTGCGCTTCTGAAGCAATCGCCTTGTTAAATGCCAAATAAATCCCGCGACCACGTAGCTGATTGCCAATCAGGTTAAGCGTGGTGGTCTTACCTGCGCCGGCATACGCTACCACCTTAAACGACTGGCGCGTGAGTGCCATATCGACAGCCTGCTGCTGCTCCCCCGTTGGGCGTTGCGTCAGGCTGTGGGCAGGGGATTGGTTGGGGATAACGCTGGGATTTGACATACGCGATTTGCTAAAAGAAAAGTAGGCTATTTTAGCAAAATTTGGTAGTTTTTGCTGAACTTATACACGTTTGCTGATTAAGATGATGCATCTTGTGCGGCTTGTTGGTCTTGGCGAATCAGCTGTTTTTCTTTGATGAGCAAACGCGCCATCACCAGTCCCAACTCAAACAACAGCCACATCGGAATCGCTAGCATCACCATCGATAAGCCATCAGGTGGGGTGACAATCGCAGCAATACCGAAACAACCGACAATGATGTAACGCCGTTTTTGCGCCAAGCTATCCACCGTCACCACGCCAGCCAAGACCAGTAGCAGCGTCAACACAGGAATCTCAAAGGTTGCCCCAAACACCAAAAACAGCTTGAGTACAAAATTTAGATAGCTTTCGATATCGGTCATCGGTAGCACATTGTCGGGGGAGAATTTGATAAAAAAAGCCAGCACGCTTTTGAGCACGACATAATAGGCAAACGCAATCCCCAGATAAAACAATATCACCGATGACAATAGCACGGGTAGGGCGATACGTTTTTCATGCTTATATAGCCCTGGGGCGATAAACGACCAAATTTGGTACAAAATATACGGCATAGCCAAGATAACAGCCAGATACAGCGTCAATTTAATCGGTGCCAAAAATGACGAGGTGATATCGGTTGCAATCATAGAAGAATTGACTGGCAACAACGCCGTTAACGGGGCGGAAAAAATATCGTAGATTTCTCGCGAAAAGCCCGCCAATGCCAAAAAAATCACCAAAACCGCGGCAAAACCGTGAATCAAATGACGGCGCAGTTCAATCAAGTGCTCAGTGATGGGCATATCTACCAAAGTGTTGTCTTGCGATGGTTTATCATCTTTCGCTTGTTCAATGGCTAATTGTTCAGGCGTTTTTTTGGTTTTGATAAGCTTAATCACTGGGCAACTCCACCCAAACTTGGCAATTGGTGCAGTAGAGGATCGGCCTCATAATTGGGTAAAAACGGCGGATTGGGAAGACGTCTGACACGGTCATAATCACTGAGCAAAAACCAACGATAATACATTGGCTCAGTGGCAGCAAATAGCGCTTCATGTAAGTCTTTAGCCACTTCATCGGCTTCGATATCAGCTTCTAGACTCAGCAAATAATCGTCTGCTTTGGTTTCTGTCAGATAAGATTCGTCAGATGGCTTGTCCAATGAATTGCCCAGTGAATTATCTAGTGGCTTGTTTGGTAACAGCGCGCTGGTATCTGTTGTTGGCTCAGCTAAATGACTAGGTGGCTTATGATTGGAAGGTTCATGACTGGGTGATTCATGGCTGAGTGGTTCAGGGGGTAGGCTAACTGCGTTAGTATCATGAACAAGACTAGGGGTTGTATCAGCCGATTGATTGTGAGCTTGCATCGAAGGTACTTTGCCATGTTGCTGTAGTTCGCTCACACTGCTGCGCAGCGCTTCCATCTCGCGCTTCATATCAACTTCAGCTTGGCGGATTTTTTCCAGCTCAAGCTGCATTTGCTTGCGCGTTTCGGCAAGGTCAAGCTCAGCTTCAATTTCTGATTGCAATGTTGCAACCGTACGGCGGAATTTGGCATACCACTGACCTGCAGTACGCGCCGCTTGGGGGAGTTTTTCAGGGCCCAGCACAATCAGTGCAATCGCCCCAAATAACAGTATTTCGGAGAAACCTATATCAAACATAACAACCGTGGTAGTTAGGGATTAAAAAACCAAAGAAAAAGTAACGACTAGGGTTTAAACGTTATGTTTATCTTGTTGGGTCTGCGTGGTATTGAGTTCAGCTTTTTCGTGTTCAAGGACACGGTTTTTGTTCAGATGCTGTTCGTTTTCATCTTTGACCGCATCTTTAAAGCCTTTAACGGCACCACCCAAATCTTTACCGGCATTTTTCAGTTTTGAGGTGCCAAAAATGACCACAACAACAACCAGTAAAATTAACCAATGTGTGATTGAGAAACTACCCATGAGAATATCCTTTGATTAACCTTGATAATAGGGGTGAGGACAATATGAATTTGCAGTGTAACACATAACCATTGCGTTGACATAACTGTGCAAAAAACTGTGTAAAACACGGCGAATTTTTCGCACTTTTAGCCAGCAATACTCAGGAATTATCGACTGTTTAGTGGCGTTTACTTAAGGGCGCTCACTTAAGGGCTATTACTTAAGAGATTTGACGTGCGGCTTTTTCATCGATACCTGATAAGCCAAAACGTCTTGCCAATTCATTGGTGACAGCCCAAGACGGTATATTAAACCATGCCAATGTGACCATTGTGTGAAACCAGACATCAGCAATTTCATACACCAAATCTTTCACTGCCGTATCATCGGCGACGGCCTCATAGGGGGTATCGTTGGCAATATTGATATCTTTGGCAGCGATAATGGCTTCGGTGGCTTCTTCACCGACTTTTTCTAAGATTTTGTTGATACCTTTATGGTACAAGCTTGCCACGTATGAGCTATCAGGATTGGCATTTTTACGCCCAATCAATACTTCATCTAACGCGGTCAAAATATCCGCTGACGTCGTAGGCGTTTGTGTCGCATTGCTTGTTTGGGTTGGATTGCTTATTTGTGTCGAATTGCTTGCAAGCGGCGAGTGTTCATGAGTCGGTTTGGCGTTGTCACCATAAATCGCATCAGGGTCTTTGATAACCGCATCAGTAGTTTGCCATTGTAGCTGTCCGCGGTCATCGGCAAGCAGACGATAAAAACAGGACTGCCGACCCGTGTGGCAAGCAATCCCACCCACTTGGGTGACTGACAACACAATCACATCAGCATCGCAGTCTAGGCGGATTTCATGGACTTGCTGAAAATGCCCCGAGCTTTCGCCTTTATGCCATAATTTACCGCGAGAGCGTGACCAATACACTGCTTGCATTTTTTCAGCAGTCAGGCGTAATGACTCGCGATTCATCCATGCCATCATCAAAATGCGCCCTGTATGAAAATCTTGAGCGACTGCAGGCATGAGCCCATTGTCATCAAATTTTAGTGTATCTAGCCAATCCATATTCACGCCCTGTATCATACTATGCAAGCCTTAGCCAAAAAAAAGCACCCATCAAACGATGCGGGCATTTATCATAATTCATCAAGCCCTAAATCTCAAAGGGTTTCACATCTAAGGCTTCTTTGATGGTAGCTGATAACGGGATTTCTTGGCTTTGACGATAGTCATACGCCACAAAGCCCATTTTGGCATACGCCACCAATGACCCATCAAACATCCGCGAAACTTTGAACACAAAATCACCACCCAAATCGGTTAAATGCTGCACGCCGACTTCAAACAACAGTTCTTCACGCGCCCGTACCCGATCAAAGATTTGGGTCTCGATATGATTAATGACCAAGCCTTGGTACTCAGCATTAACCTCCTTAATACTTTTTGAATATAAAAAACGAAAACGGGCTTCGGTAAGCAATGCCACCAAATTTTCAACCGTTAAATGTTGTGCTAATCCAATTTCGGTATTGCGCACGCGCATGACGGTCTCAAACACGAAATGGGCAACTTCAATATTTGTGCTTAACGTTGACAAGAATTCTAACCTCATGATGTTGATGTTGATAAGAGAGTATTACACATTAAACTTTTCAGAAACTTAAGAGCACGATAAATACCTTAAGGTCAAACAAACTAACGCAAACTGTGTCCAAAATAAGGTGTATCTATCACTTTTAGCCAATTTAACCGCAGTTTTCATAAACTAAGTTGTTAACTTAATTAATGTAATTCCGTGATAGATTTACCAAATAAATTATTTTAAATAATTGATATCATTTATTTTTTAAAAATTCTACAAACAGCCCTTAATAATAATTTATCTATTATAGTAGAGAAATATTAAAGTAACATCAATAAAATAGATGTCAAAAAAAAATTAGTGATAACATTAGCGTGCATTCACGAATGATTTTTGATAAAATATCGCCTCCCACCTCAAGGCAAAAAATCCAGTGTGATGAGGATTTTTTGACAAACAGGTTAACTTCACTTGATAAAGATGTTTAATCCTTGTCAAAAACGAACAAGAGGCTATCATGAAATTAAAAACTCGCCGTGGTGCTGCCAAGCGTTTCAAAAAAACTGGTAACGGTATCAAACGCAAACAAGCATTCAAACGCCACATTTTGACCAAAAAATCTCCTAAGCGTATCCGTCAATTACGTGGATGCAAATTGGTACACGTGTCTGATGAGAAACGTGTTTACCGTATGTGTCCTTACCTATAATTTATAGGTATTCAATCAACTGATATTACAAAACTTTAGGAGTAAATTATGGCTCGTGTAAAACGTGGTGTACAGGCAAATCGCCGTCATAAAAAAGTATTGGCTCGTGCAAAAGGTTATTACGGTGCGCGTTCTCGTGTTTTCCGTGTTGCTGTACAAGCAGTTACCAAAGCAGGTCAATATGCGTATCGTGACCGTCGTAACAAAAAACGTTCATTCCGTCGTTTATGGATTGCACGTATCAATGCGGGTGCGCGCCTAAATGGCTTAAGCTACAGCCGTATGATCAACGGTCTGAAAAAAGCCAGCATCGAAATCGACCGCCGTGTATTAGCAGACATCGCTATGCATGATGCGCAAGGTTTTACGGCGTTGGCAGAAAAAGCAAAACAAGCACTGGCTGCTTAATTTGTTTTAAAGCGATTTTTCAAAAAGCCATTAAGTGCAAGCTTAATGGCTTTTTTTATCGCCATATTTTAGTTAAAATGCCTATCACTATTGATAACCAAGATTGCAACGCTCATGACAGAAATAACGACTGACAAACTTATCCAATATTCTGAAAATTTAACCGATATCACCCAAGACCAATTCACCCAATTTGTTCAAGATGCCAAAGCCTTAATCAGCACCGCACAAAACCCCCAAGATCTACAAAACATCCGCGTGACCCTAACAGGCAAAAAAAGCCATTTGACCACTTGGTCGAAACAGCTTGGCGGACTCGATGCCGACGGCAAAAAGACCATCGGCGGTATGCTGCATCAAGTACGTACCCAAATCAATGACAGCCTACAACAAGCGCAAAGCGATTTAGAAGCCAAAGCCTTGGCTGCCAAGCTTGCCAGTGAATCCATTGACATCACCCTGCCAGCACGTGGACAACAAGCGGGTAATTTGCACCCTGTCACCATGACCGCTGAGCGCATGCAAGGGTTTTTCCGTCAAGCAGGCTTTGAAGTCGCAACAGGTCCTGAAGTTGAAAGCGACTACTACAACTTCGAGGCGTTAAACATTCCAAGCCATCACCCAGCGCGTGCCATGCACGATACGTTTTATTTTAATGCCAATTATGTGCTACGCACCCATACCAGTTCGGTGCAGATTCGCACGATGGAAAAAGGCAATTTACCGATTCGTATCATCTGTCCCGGACGTGTGTATCGCAACGACAGCGACCAAACCCACTCACCGATGTTTCATCAACTTGAAGGTTTGTATGTCAGCGAATCGACTAATTTTGCTGAGCTAAAAGGCTTGATTCATGAGTTTTTGCAGGCGTTTTTTGGTCGCAAACTCACGGTGCGCTTTCGCCCATCGTATTTTCCATTTACTGAGCCGTCTGCAGAAGTGGATATCCTTGCCGATACTTATGCAGGTGGGGGCAAGTGGCTAGAAGTGATGGGCTGCGGTATGGTGCATCCAAAAGTGTTGTCCGATAGCGGTATTGACCCGACCAAATACCAAGGCTTTGCATTTGGGATGGGGATTGAGCGCTTTGCCATGCTGTATTATGGGGTGAATGATTTGCGCTTGTTCTATCAAAATGATGTCAGATTTTTAAAGCAGTTTGCTTAGGGGAAAACAATGAAAATTAGCGAAAACTGGTTACGCCAATGGGCAAACCCAAACTTAAGCGCTGAGCAAATTGGCGAACAACTGACGATGGCAGGCTTAGAGCTTGATAGCTTGGATAAAGTCGCCAAAGAATTTAGTGGTGTGGTGGTTGGTGAAGTGATTGACGTCACCCAACACCCCGATGCTGATAAACTGCGCGTTGCCAAAGTGAATGTCGGTGAGCATAGCGAAGCACCCCTACAAATCGTTTGCGGTGCACCCAATGTGGCCGCTGGCGTGCGTGTACCTGTGGCACTGGTGGGCGCCAAACTGCCACCTGCGCAAGGGGATGAACCCTTTAACATTAAAAAAGGCAAACTGCGCGGCGTAGAATCGCACGGTATGCTGTGCGGTGGTAGTGAGATTGACTGTGATGATGGTGTTGATGGCTTGTTAATTTTGCCACAAGACGCCCCGATTGGCATGGATATCCGAGCGTATCTTGGCTTAGACAATCATGTGCTAGATATTTCAATTACCCCAAACCGGGGGGATTGTTTTAGTGTGCGCGGTATCGCCCGTGAGCTTGCCGTGCTCAATGATTTAGCATTTCAACTACCCTTTGACCACATCACCGCAGCTGTGACCGACAACGCTAGCCAAGCGGTTAGCGTGGAGACCACGGACTGCCCGCGTTATTACGCGCAATTGGTCAGTGGGCTGACAGGCACCACGCCATCACCTGATTGGATGAAACAAGCCCTGAATGCCTCAGGCGTCAAGCCACGTAATCTACTGGTGGATGTCACCAATTACGTACTACTTGAGCTCGGTCAGCCGCTGCATGCGTTTGATGCCGATAAGTTGGTGGGCGCAATCATCGTGCGCCATGCCCAACAAGGCGAAACCCTTGAGCTATTAAACGAGCAAACCATCAGCTTACAAGGTGATGAGCTGGTGATTGCCGATGAACAAGGTGTCATTGCGTTAGCGGGAATCATGGGTGGACTTCGCACCGCAGTGACCGATAGCACGACCCGAGTGGTAATCGAGAGCGCATTTTTCAAACAGTTGGCGATTGCAGGTAAAGCACGCCGTTTTGGCTTGCATACCGATGCGTCACAGCGTTTTGAGCGCGGCGTTGATTTTGAATTGCCAAAATTGGCACTCGACCGCGCGGTCAATCTATTGGCGACATTTGGCAATGGCTCAAGTGAGGTTAGGGTTGGTCAAATCACGTTGGTTGAAAATACCGCTGAACTGCCAAAACGTACGCCAGTGACGCTACCGATTGTCAGTATCAATAAATTGTTAGGCGCGGATATCGCCACCGACAAAGCCATTGAGATTTTAAATAGTCTACAAATCAGCACCGAGTTACAAGGCGAAAATCTGGTTGCCACGCCGCCGAGCCATCGTTTTGATATCAGCTTGCCCGAAGATTTGATTGAAGAAATCGCCCGTATTTATGGCTATAACAATATTGCCAACAAACTGCCGGCGTTTACCAGTAACTTGTTTGACAATAAACGCCAAAATGATCTGCATAATCTAAAAATGAGCTTGGTCAATCAAGGTTATTTTGAAGCGGTGAGTTTTAGTTTTAGTGATGCCAAAGTCGAAGCGTTGTTTGATGGGGCGCATTTTGCTGCACCACTCGCGCTTGCCAATCCAATCTCAAGTGACTTAGCGGTCATGCGTCGTACCCTGCTGTCTAGTTTGTTGCCTTGTGTGCAATATAACTTAAACCGTCAACAAAACCGCGTGCGTCTGTTTGAGACGGGTCTGCGTTTTGATGGCAGTGATATCGCAAGCTTAAACCAAGTTGACACTTTGGCGATGGTGGCAGTCGGCAGTACCCATCCAGAGCAGCATCATGACAGCCGTGTGATGGATTTTTACGACCTAAAAAATGACGTCGAATCGGTTTTTCCACGGTTTGCGCAGTCGGCTATCAGTTATCAACGTAGCCAGCAGCCGTTTTTACACCCCGGTCAAAGTGCCGATGTACACTATCAAGGTAAGGTGATTGGCTGGTTGGGTCAGTTGCACCCACAGATTGCCAAAGCCTTGGATTTGCCGACCAGTTGGGTGGCGCAGCTGAATTTACAGGCGGTGATTGACATGCACCAGCAGGCATTGACCATTATGACGCCAAGTAAATTCCCACAAGTACGCCGTGATATCGCCGTGGTGGTAGACAAGTCGATTGCTATGCAATCAATGCGAGATACTATCAAACAAGTCGGGGGCGAGCTATTAAAAGAGGTGTGGTTGTTTGATGTATATGCTGGCAGTAATTTGCCTGAAAGCCAACAATCGCTTGCTTTTGCACTGGTTTGGCAAGACATCGAAGCCACGCTTTCTGACGAGCGTATCAATGCGCAAATGGAAGCTGTCATCGCTGCGCTACATGAGCAGTATCACGCAACGCTACGTATGTAATCTTGGACTAGCAAATTATGCCAGTCGATACAATGTTTTTCTTTGATTTTAAAGTAAAAATAACTATCGACTGTATTTGCTAGAATCGCTAGAATAGGAGCATTTAGTAGGGTGGGTATGATAATGAATATGCAAGTTGAAGGAAAAACCTTAACCAAATTAGAAATGATCAATCATTTGATGGAAAATTTGGGCATGACGCGCCAAGACAGCCGCGCATTTGTGGAGAATTTTTTTTCAGAGTTGTCAGAGACGTTGACCAAAGGTCACCAAGTCAAGCTATCGGGTTTTGGTAACTTTGAGATTAAGGATAAAAGCCAACGTCCAGGTCGCAACCCAAAGACTGGCGAGATGGTTCATGTCACAGCGCGCCGCGTTGTTACCTTTAAAGCGGGGCAAAAAATGCGTCGCAGTATTGAAGATAAACTGTTCACAGAATAACGCCTTTATTATTTTTAGATTATTTCCAGTTAATTTAGGCGTTTTAAAATCAGTTGCTGCATTTTGACCGTAAAACATTCTGTCCATAAATTTTAACCATAAAAAAAAGAAGCTTAATGCTTCTTTTTTTTATACCAATTATGTCTCTATTTAGCAGCAGAGGCGGCTGCACTGGCAGCTGCTGGTGTCGCAGGGTTTTCACCCCAGATAGCTGGGTATTTATAACCTGGGAAAGTTTTGTGGGCGTATTGTTTAAATTCTTCTGAATTATACGCATTGGTCACGTCTTTTACCCATTGTGTGTCTTTGTCTTTGGTGCGAATCGCTGACCAGTTGACATACGCATAGCTGGGTTCTTGGAACAGCGCTTCAGTCAATTTAATACCTGAGCTGGTCGCATAGTTACCGTTGATGACTGCAAAGTCAACGTCTGAGCGCGCACGTGGTAATTGTGCGGCTTCTAGCTCTACCAATTTGATATTTTTTGGGTTTTCTGCGATATCATTTTTTGATGCGGTCAATGGGTCGATATTGTCTTTAAGTTTTACCCAGCCCAGTTCGTTGAGCATTACCAGCGCGCGTGCAAAGTTGCTTGGATCGTTCGGTGCAGCCACGGTGGTACCGTCTTTGACTTGTTTTAAGTCATTTAATTTACCAGGATAGATGCCAAGCGGTGCGGTAGGCACTTGGAATGCTTCAACGATATCTAGGTTGTTGTCTTTTTTGAAAGTATCAAGATAAGGTTTGTGTTGGAACACGTTGATATCAATATCGCCATCGGCTAAGGCTTTATTTGGGCGCACATAATCAGAGAATTCAACCAGTCTGACTTTATAGCCTTGTTTTTCTAACTGCGGTTTGACAGAGTTTTTGACCATGTCACCAAAGTCGCCCACGGTAGTACCAATCACAATTTCAGATTTATTCGGGTCTATACCTGTACTTGCCGCTGCCGTGGTCGTTGTTGAGCTTGCGGTAGTCGTGGTCGTAGTTGTGGTGGTGCTGGCTTGTGCTGTGGTTTCGGTTTTGCTTTCAGGTTTGCTACAACCGACTAGGGCAATCCCTGCCACCCCTACGGTTGCTAGCAGCTGCGCAATATGGCTTGATAAATGCGTTAATTTCATACCTTCCTCCAAAAATGAAAAAATAAACGGACAAAACAATCAGTTTACCTTAACATATTCATAAAAAAAATGTTATTGAGAGTTAACCTATGGATATGAAATTTTTTCATAATTCCTAGAAAAACCATCAATAACAATTTTTTAAACCCCCACCGTCTAAAATTAACGTTTATCCAGACGGTGCGCCAAAATATTACCGACTGATTGGATGATAATCACCATCACCACCAATAAAATCACCATAAAAATCATCACGTCATTTTGGTAGCGGTTATAACCATAGCGAATCGCCAAATCACCGAGACCGCCACCCCCAATCATACCCGCTGCCGCACTATAAGAGAGTAAACTAATCATCAAGGTAGTGATACTTAAAATCAAACTTGAGCGTGATTCGACTAATAACACGTTACGAATAATCGTCCCTGTACTTGCACCCATTGATAACGCCGCTTCGATGATACCTTTTGGCACATCACGCAGATTTTGCTCAACGAGCCTAGCAAAGTAGAAGATACCGGCGACACTCAAAGCAAGCGATGCCGCGATTGGACCAATAGTGGTACCGACAATGAGGCGAGTTACAGGAATAATCACAATCATCAAAATCACAAACGGAAAAGCACGCATAATGTTGGTAAAGTTGCCAAGTCCTGCATACAGCGATTTGTTGTCGGCGAGCTGATTTTTACTGGTCAAAAATAGCGCGACGCCGAGCAATGTGCCAAAGATGACTGACGCAACCGTTGAGATACCCACCATAATCAGTGTTTCCCAAAAAGCTTGCCAAATTTCTGCTTTCATCCCCAAAAGATTATCAACCGCGCTTTGCCAAGTTAATGTATTTGCCATGAAATTACCCAACGATTCAATTTAAAACTTAAAAGATTATCCAGCCATCGACCATGTTTGTGCGCCGTTAATCATCACTAATCAGCAGTTGCCCAATCGGCGTGGTGGCATGAATTTGTCCCGAGTGTACGTCAGCGACTTCCAGCAATCTGCCTTTATCAAGCAGAGCAACGCGGTTACACAGCTTGCGAATCACGGACATTTCATGGGTCACAATCACAATAGTGACGTTAAACTTGTCATTAATATCCTTGAGACAGGCTAACACCGATTTGGTGGTCGCAGGGTCGAGCGCAGAGGTAGGCTCATCGGCGAGCATTACATGAGGTTTGGGCGCTAACGCCCGTGCGATACCTGCCCGCTGTTTTTGACCGCCAGAGAGCTGGGCAGGGTAGTGGTCGGCGCGATTGACCAAATCAACAATTTCAAGGCATTCCATCACCCGCGGCATGATGGCTGCTTTTTCCCAACCTGCAATCTCTAGGGCAAAGGCAATGTTTTGTGCCACCGTGCGATTTGCCATCAGATTAAACTGCTGAAAAATCATACCGATATTTTGACGGGCATGGCGCAAATCGTGGGTGGACAGCGAGGTCAGCTCCTTGCCATCAATGGTGACAGTGCCGCTATCTGGGCGTTCAAGTAAATTAATCAAGCGTAGCAAAGTAGATTTGCCTGCGCCCGAATAACCCATCAAGCCAAAAATCTCGCCTTGTTGGATTGAGAGCGATGTCGGCTCTACCGCGGTAAACCAGTTGCCATCTTGGGTTTGGAAGCGTTTGGTAACGTTATCAATGGTAATCATGATAATAAAAAATTTTGCAGTGGCTAAAAGAAGGTAATTTTAGCACAGCTCGTCGTCAGCGTTTAGTCGCTTTAACGAATAAATAAATGCCGAATGGTATGTTTAATTAAATAATAGAGGAGAAAAGCAAAAAAAATTTGTGATAAAACTATAGGCAGAGATAAAAGCGGTTACGATTGGGTGATAGGTAATGTGACCAAAAAGCGGGTATGACCATGCACTGTGTCGGTGATAATACTACCGCCATGGGCTTTGACAATCTGCGCGACTAAAGATAGCCCGAGACCTGAACCTTTTTTCTCTTGTTGTAGCCGTACAAATGGGCTAAAAATATCGGTGCGTTTGTCTTTAGGAATGCCTGTACCTTGGTCGATAACCGCAATACACACCTGATGAAATTCTGGCAGGTGCACAATGTCAGATTTTTTACGTGAAAAAATAGACGATTTATTTTTTGGTTTATTAGTCAGTTTGCTCGAATTTGCTTCGCTAGCTGCTGTGTCCGTTGCTGTGTTTGTTACTGGGGGTATAGTGGTCGCTGACATCGTAGTATCAAAGGTGATGTCATCGCCGTTTGTAGGGGCACTGGTGGCATCTTTTATAGGGGCGGGGAAAGCTATTTCATCTTTTTGAGCATCGGTATCTTTTCCGGTATCGGTATGTTTTTGATTATCGGTATCTTTTGTACTCTCTTGCATCGCTGGTAGGGCATCAATTGCCAGTTGATTACCCGCATCATCAATGGCATACAGCTGTACGCTTACAGGTGGGACGCCATGAAGATGGGCATTGTCGAGCAAATTACGCACGAGGTGGGTGAGAAGTTTGGCTTGCCCTTGGATGATAACGTGACCACCCGCAAAGCTAGCTTGTGGGTAGTGCTGAATCTCGTTTTTAATTAACTCATATAAATCGACGTCTTCTACTTTCTCTATCGCATGACCGGCATCCATACGACTGACGAGCAAAATACTTTCCACCAAATCATTAAGACCCGTCAAATCACGGTTGATGGCATCAGCACGTTTTTGTACTTTATCTTGTATCGTTTTGTCAAACTGACTTGCCAGCATGGTCATCATTTCAACTTGTAGACGAATACGGGTAATCGGTGTGCGAATCTCATGTGAGGCATGTGCTAACAGCAGTTTATTGGCATTCATCAAGGTTTCGATACGCTCGGCGGTTTGGTTAAAACCGCGTGCCAAAATGGTAATTTCATCGTTGCCCACAGGCGTGACACGGGCAGAGAAATCGCCATCACCCAATTGGGTGATTTGCCGACTTAGCTGGTTGATACGCCATGTCATGGTACGCGCAATCATCCATAACATGCCCGACATAATGAGCAGCAGTAGCAAGGTGCCTGTCAGTAAATTAATCGCGGGCGAAATCGCACGGCGGTTACTAAGTTTTGATTGGTATAACAGCACATAACCTGATTGGCTATTGACTTGAATTTCGGTCGGGTGTTTTGGATCATCTCTAGGAAACAAAGAGGAAAAAAATGGCGGGTTTGGGGGTAAAGTGGCAGGCAGCCCACGCATGATCATAATCGCTTCGCCACTTTTGCCATCGTATAGACCAAATTTGGCGTTGAGTGAATCGCTATAGATATTAAAACTACGCCGCACGAGGGCAAGTAGATAGCGGGTTTCGAGATTTTTTTGTTGGTTCTGTGCCGTGCGCAGCTCAACTAGTAGCGGGTCTAGCTGCTGGGTGACTTGGCTGGCAATGACTTGGTGGCGGGTGTTGGCAGAGGTATCGTGTACCAAGTGGCTTAAAACTACCATTGCCCCAGCAAAAATGACCAATGCCAGCATAACGCTGGCAAATAACTTGCTAAATACACTGTTAAATTTTATGCCGCTCAATCGCACACAGAATCCAAAAATCGTGGGTCATCACAGGTTATTATAATAGCTTTGCTAGCATAAATAACCAAGGATGATGACCTTTTGCGTGTTAAATTTGTCAAGCAATCTTACACTCTTACACTTGGTCAGTGGCAAACTGATAGCCGACACCACGCACCGTGATAATGCGTTTTGGCTGACGAGGATTGTCTTCAATCAGCGCGCGCAGACGTGAAATATGCACATCAATGGCACGGTCGATGTTATCACTGCTGTCATCGTTTGGCATCGCATGCCACAGCTGTTCACGGCTCAGTACTTTACCTGAGTGGGTAGCAAAGTAATGTAATAATTGAAATTGGTGGGTGGTCAAACGCACCGGCTCATCATCAATCGTCACTTCATGACTATCTGGATAAACCTTTAAGCGACCAAATACTAAGTTATCTTCTTTTTGCTGATGAAGCGGCAGGTCATGACGGCGCATGACCGCACGGATACGCGCCAATAGTTCACGCGGTTCAAATGGTTTTGAGACATAATCATCCGCGCCCATTTCAAGACCCAACACACGGTCAGTGGTGTCACCTTTGGCGGTGAGCATGATAATCGCCGTTTGCGCCAGACGGCTATCTTTGTGCTGACGAATACGTTGACACACTTGCATGCCATCCATATCCGGCAACATCAAATCTAAAATTACCAAATCAATGGATTTTGCAGGGTTAAATAGCGTCTCTAGACCTTCTGTTGCGGTTGGGGCATGCTGAACCTCATAGTAGTTCATGCCCAAATATTCGCTAATCAACTCGGCTAAATCTGGATCATCCTCAATCAATAGTACGGTTTTAGTACCACTGTTATTTTCTTCCATTACCAACTCCAAAAATTCTCTAAAATAAATCAGTTGTTATTATTGCTTTTGCTCATCAAAGCCAGGCTTCTATCATCAATCAAGAGCCTATTATCATATAGCAATAGACTGCCAATATGATAGTGTCTTACACAGATTTATAAAACTTCTTAGCTGCCAATCATACAGCTATCAATCACACAGCCCAATTAATCCAATTAATGCATAGCCCAATTTAAAATTGTACTGGGCTACTCATTCTTAAGTTTCTTTACACTGTATAAAATTGTAATAAATTATTGCTTAAAGTGAGTCGTGGCGCTCTATCGCAGGGGTTGTTGCTTTCTTTTTAGCAAATAATCGCAAAAACCGCTGTTTGCCATCATCTAAATAGGTATAAATCACAGGCACCACAATCAAGGTCAATAAGGTTGAAGTAATCACCCCGCCAATAATGGCGTGTGCCATCGGTGCTTGCTGCTCTGAACCTTCACCAATGCCCAGTGCCAGCGGTACCATCCCCATCACCATGGCAGCGGTAGTCATCAAAATTGGGCGCAGGCGCGTTTGCCCCGCGAGCATAATAGCTTCATTTCGGCTCAAACCCTTTGATAAAGATTCTTTAATAAAATCAATGAGCAAAATCGCATTTTTACACACCAATCCCATCAGCATGATAATACCGATGATAGAAAACATATTAAGACTAGAACCGAATAAAAATAACGCAAAGAACACCCCAATTAGCGATAATGGCAGCGACGCCATAATCGCCACAGGGTATAAGAAGCTATTAAACTGTGACCCTAACAACATATAAATAAACACGATTGCCAGTCCAAGTGCGGTTGTTGCGTAGCCAATGGATTCTGCCATGTCTTTATTAGAGCCTTGTACCGCAAAGCTGTAACCAGGTGGCAGTTTCATTTCGTTTTGGATTTTTGTGATATCCGCGCCGATATCACCTGCCGGTCTGCCGTCCGTGTTGGCTTGGACTACCACCTCACGAAACAGCGAACGGCGGTTGATTTGCGGTGCACCCAAGGTTTCACTAAAATTCGCCACTTGCGATAGCGGCACTAGCACTGGCTGACCATTTTGATCCATACGGCTTGATGACAAGTACATGGATTGTAGTTGAGAGATGGTCTGGCGGTTGTCATCATTTAGGCGCACGTTGACATCGATATTGTTGCCATTGTCATCTTTAAAGGTGCTCACATTATCACCGGCCAGCAGCGGTCGTAATGCTTGTCCGATTTGCCCAATCGAGAGACCGGCATCATTTGCTGCTTCTCGGTTAATGGTGACATTGACCATTGATTTGGGCTGTTTAAGCGTGCTTTCCAAATCTACCAAGCCATTGACGTTTGAGAGTTTTTGCATAAACTCATTGGATAAACGTTGCAGCTCATTTAAATCATTGCCTTTGATGGATATCATAATCGGTTTAAGACCGCCGCTGACCGCCATGGCAGCGGCTGCCACTGAGGTGACTTTAATACCGCCTACCTGCTGCAATTGCTCACGCATGGCACGGTTTAAGGCATCTAGTCCGCGCGTGCGCTCATCTTTGGGTACTAACGATACATTCACTTGTACCCGATTGTTACCGCTATAGGACATCGCATTAACCGTGGCATAAGTATTGGTAACTTCAGGAAAACTTTGTAATACCGCGTTGACTTGTGCTGCTTTTTGTTGGGTGTAGTCAAGATTGGCATTGACAGGTGTTTCAAATTTGACTTTGATTTCATTCATATCCGCTTGCGGGACAAATTCTTTGCCCACCAACCCCACGGCAAAAAACGCTGCAACCAGTGAGCCAATTGCGATGAGCACAGTTATCAAACGATGGCGTAAACTCCATGCAAGAATATGGCTATATAGATTGGTCAGCCGATCTAATAAGCGCTGAAACCCATCTAATAGCCAAGCAATCGGTCGCTTGCGAAATGAAACCCGTTCATTGACGCGGTCATGTTGGTGCGCGGCATCTGGGTCTGGCCAAATCGAAGACAACATCGGGTCAAGCGTGAAACTAACAAATAACGACAGCAATACAGCGGTAGAAACAGTCACACCAAACTGATAAAAAAAGCGTCCGATAATCCCGCCCATAAAAGCCACGGGTAAAAATACCGCCACAATCACCAGCGTCGTCGCTAGCACGGCAAGCCCGATTTCTTGGGTGCCATCAAGCGCCGCTTGGCGGTGATGTTTGCCCATACCCACATGGCGCACGATGTTTTCCCGCACCACAATCGCATCATCAATCAGTAGTCCGATACATAATGCCAGCGCCAGCAGGGTCATCATGTTGATGGAAAAACCAAACGTCCAAATCGCCGCTAAAGTACCGAGCAGCGAAATGGGCAGCGTCAATCCTGTGATAATGGTCGAGCGCCACGAGCCCAAAAACAGCCAAACAATAAAAACCGCCAATATCGCCCCTTCAATCAAGGTGCGTACCACATTATTTAACGAGCCACGAATACTTTTGGAGCTATCAGCCACCACCGTCATGGTGACACCTGGGGGTAGGGTCGCTTGGATTTCTGCCAGACGCTGCTGGGTTTTATCAACCACATCAATCACATTGGCATCCGACATTTTGATAATATCCATTGCCACCGCAGGTTGACCATTTTGTAGCGACGCTGACTCAGCCTCGGCTTGCCCATCAATGACTTCGGCAACTTGCGATAAGTACACAGGCACGATAGCACCCGTACTTGAGCGATTTTGGGCGACAATGATTTGGTTAAACTCATTGGGTGTTTTGACCAACCCGTTGACTTGAATCACCATTTCTTGGTTTTGATTGTTGATGGTACCGACAGGTAATTCAACGTTCTCTGAGCGTAGCGCATTGCTAATTTGATTGACTGAGACTTTATAGGCATTCATTTGGGTGGGATTGAGCAGCACACGGATTTGCCGCTGCCGACCCCCTAATATATCGACCCGACCCACCCCTGTGACTGTTTGTAGCTGTTTTTTGACCGTGTTGTCTAAATAAGTGGATAATTCCCGAAGCGACATTTTGTCAGAGCGAAACGTGACGGACACCACAGGCGCATCGGCAGGATTGTACTGCGCAACGATAGGTGTGGTGACTTCATCCCGAAAGGTGGGGGTCACCAGTGCCAATTTATCACGCACGTTTTGCGCGGCAACATCGGACGGGATATTTAAATCAAACTGCACGATAACTTGTGACAAGCCTTGTTGGGTGACGGAGGTCACTTCTTTGACACCGGCGATGGTATTGACTTGGTCTTCAATTTTTTTGGTAATGTCGGTTTCGATGACTTCAGGCGAAGCACCACTATAAACGGTATTGACTACCACAAAAGGGAATTCAATATTAGGAAATTCCTCAACTTTCATGCGAAATGTTGCCAGTAGTCCAATGACCATCAGCGCGAGCATGATCATGGCAGCAAACACAGGATTGTTGATACTGACGCGGGTGAGCCACATAGCAAATTCCTAATACCAAAATTTTTAACAGTGAAATTTTTAACAATATTGAATGATTGAATGAAACACTATCAGTAGGTTATTTGAGCACGACTTTTTTACCCACATCATTGGCATTGAGATTTGCCACAATCACCGTGGTGTTAGCCTCGATGCCAGTAATTAAATACTGACTGGTATCGTCAAGGTGTTTGAGTACCTTGATAGGCTGTTTGGTAATCACATTGTCTTTACTGACCACCAAAATCGTGCCTGCTTCTAAAGTTGGACTTGTGGCGGATGGGTCGCTAGATTTATTGGCTGCGCCTTTTGCCCCAGATTCGAGGGCTCTAGATTCGAGTGCTTTAGATTCCAGCATTACCGCTGACATCGGCACCAAGACCCCAACTTGTGCAACCCCATAATTAAGCTTGCCTGTGGCATACATGCCCGGGCGAAGTCCACGATTACGCTGAGAAGGCTTAACCGCGATATAAATGGTCAGCTGGCGAGTGGCGGCATCGACTTGGGGCGAAATGCGGCTAATTTGTCCGATGTACTGATTGGTTTGATTACTAATAGTAAAAGGCACTTGTTGACCAAGTTGTAGCTGTGTTTGTGCTTCGCTAGGCACATTGGCGGCAAACTCAAGTTTATTGGGGTCAATGATTTCCATCAAGGCTTGGTTTTGCGTGACTACCTGTCCGACATTGACGCTGCGGCTGCTGACAATCCCAGTGGTAGGGGCATAAATCGTGGTATCACCAAACATTTTTTGTGCACTACTTAATTGGGCTTGTTTGGCTTTGATGGATTCACGCTGCGCAATGCTGTCTGCCACACTACGCTCATACTCTATTTGTGAGACAAAGCCTTGCTCGAGCAAAATTTTGTTGCGCTCAGCAAGTTTATTGGCGACGATGGCCTGTGCTTGGGCGGCAGCAACATCGGCTTGCGCTTGAGCGAGTTGGTTTTTACTATCACTGATATCAAGTCGCACCAGTGGCTCACCTTTTGCCACGGTTTTGCCCACATCAGCCAGTACTTGCTGCACTTGTGCATTCACGGTTGATTGTACCACTGTGTGGTCTGAAGGCTGCAGTGTCCCTGTCACGGTGACGCTCGGTTCAAATCGGTCTGCTTTGGCGGTGATGACATCGGCCGCTAATAGCTGAATCTCGTTATTGGCGATTTGCGTGGTGGCTGACGCGGTGGTGACTTGGGTCTTTTGGGTTGAGAACGGGCTTTTGCTGTCGTTTTGCTGTTTTTGGCAACCGCTCAAACTAATAACAGCGCTAGCCACGGCTAGGCTTAATGGTAGAACTTTGGTGATAAACTTCGGTGTTATCATGAATGAGACGTCCTCAGCGCAAACAATCAACTTAAAAAAATATCAAACGATGTAGAAATAGCCAGTGCAATAAACTTTTCTAAGCTTATCTCAAGATGTGTCACTAGCATCATGGAATCCGTGCATATTAACATGGGTGTATGGGCAATCTACAAAGCAGTCAATAGATCAGACCTGAATCATCATAGGATGTTAAAAATGAACGGTAAGTGCATCGATTTAAGCATACTTTGCAGCAAAAAAGTATGGTAGTATTTTAAAAATATCACCATACAGTTGGTTTGTAACTATACTGTATGAAATATTTGTTATATCTTATAAAAATTATTTAGAATAGCTTTGTTTAACTGTCAAAAATTGTACCAGTTGCTTTTGAGGGTTGAGGCATCACTTGATAATTGCCCCAACATCAATGAATTAAAGTTTTGAGTAATCGCTATAGAACAATGGGTAGCAAAATCATAGCGAAACAACCATTAGGAAAATATTATGGATGCAAATTTTGAAGGCCTAAAAGTCATGATTATTGACGATTCAAAAACCATTCGTCGTACCGCAGAGACGTTACTTGCCAAAGCAGGCTGTGAGGTGACTACTGCCGTTGATGGCTTTGATGCGTTGGCAAAAATTGCGGATACCAACCCAGATTTGATTTTTGTCGATATCATGATGCCACGCCTCGACGGTTATCAGACTTGTTCACTAATCAAAAACAACGCAGATTTTGCTGCCACGCCCGTGATTATGCTGTCATCAAAAGATGGCTTGTTTGATAAAGCGCGCGGTCGTATCGTCGGCTCAGATGAGTACTTGACCAAACCATTTAGTAAAGAAGAGCTATTTGATACCATTGAACGTCATCGTCCTGCGTCTTAATGCGCTGTGCTTCTTCATGCGCTAGGTTGAAGCTAAACAACATGCCATTGCTTGCAACTGTTGTTAACCCCTAAAGTCTGCAATCACTCGATATGACTGAAATATAAGCCCAGATTGCAACCTAGCTAGACGTAGATTTGGGATGCGTGTTTAGTTTAACCGTTGTGCTGTTGGGTTTTTATTCCCACCGACATACAAAACAGTAAAATATTAATGCAATCAATAATTAGGTAAAAGGGTAAGTGTATGGCCAAAATCTTAGTAGTTGATGATTCACCATCAGAAATGGCAAAATTTCGAGATATTTTGACTCGTCATCAGCACGAAGTCATTGAAGCGCATACAGGCGAGGATGGAATTCAAAAAGCCAATGAGTTTTTCCCCGATGTGATTTTGATGGATGTGGTCATGCCAGAGATGAACGGCTTCCAAGCAACCCGCAAACTTACCCGTGACCCAAAAACCAGTCATATCCCTGTCATCATCATCAGTACTAAAAATCAAGAAGCTGACCGCGTCTGGGGCAAGCGCCAAGGCGCACGGGATTATCTCAGTAAGCCGATTACAGAAGAAGCCTTAATCACTATAATCTGCGCCGTGATGGAGTAGGTTTCGTGTCCTCAAACGGCTTTATCGAGCTTTTACGACTCGCTAACCGCGGTATCAAACGACAAAAAGGTACCCACTTTGACCAAAGAAATCAGTGGCTAGGGGTCGCGTTTTCGCTAGGTGGCCACCACTTGGTAGCCCCTCTCGGTGATGTGGCTGAGGTACTATCTTTGCCTGCCTATACCTCGGTGCCTTTGTCAAAACCTTGGCTACTAGGGATTGCCAATGTTCGGGGACGGTTATTACCGATTACCAATTTGTCGAGCTTCTTAGGTTTACATCCATCAGGCTCAAATTACCAATCAGGCAATCAAAAGATTTTGGTGATTGATCAACCCAAGCTGTTTAGTGGCTTACAAGTTGATGAGGTATTGGGTATCCAAACCTTTAGTCGTGGGCAATATCAGCCTATCGAGATGCCGAACGATTCGCCGCTCGCGCAGTATACGCATGGTCGTTTTAGACAAAACGAGCAGATTTGGTATGTGTTTATGCCAAGCTTATTGGCGCAAGACACGCGTTATTTAGAAGCAGCGTTATAACCTAATTTTCTAACTCATTAAAACAATTGAGGGTTTACCATATCATGGATACTAAAACTTCGACCCTAAGTACCAATACCAACTCCCCTGTCGCGGTCGGGCCTAGCAAGAGTAATTATCGTTTGAATAGAGGGGACTCAATCAACTGGATTATTTGGGCAAGTATTTGTGGTGGTGTTGCTAGTTTGGCATTTATTTATCGACTCTACCAATTGATGATTTTGGTACGTCAACAGAATAGTGTTGCCCATAATTTTTTGACGATTTGGTTGCCCTCTATTTTGATTGTATTAGGCGTCATTGGGGCGATTTACTTTTTGACCCGCCAGATTAATGCTAAAACCTCTCGAGAGAAGGCAGAAGGTGAGCGTGAAACGCTGCGTCAGCGTCATGAGATGGAGGTTGAATCTGAACGTGCCCGCAGAATCCAAGAAGAAAACGAACGTAACCAAATGGCGATTTTGCGTTTGCTTGATGAGTTAGGTGACTTAGCGGAAGGTGACTTGACCGTGAACGCAACGGTATCAGAAGACTTTACAGGTGCGATTGCAGACTCGGTCAACTTTGCAATTGACCAATTGCGTCAACTGGTTTCTGCGATTAACGTCACCGCAGAGCGAGTCGCTCGCGCCTCTGACCAAACCCAGGCAACGGCAGTTGAACTAGCCCAAGCCTCTGAAAGCCAAGCGCAAGAGATTGCGGGAGCCTCTGCAGCGATTAATGAGATGGCGGTGTCTATTGACCAAGTATCTTCAAATGCCGCCGAATCTGCTGCGGTTGCGGACCGTTCGGTTGCGATTGCCTATAACGGGGCAGAAGTGGTACAACGTACCATCGATGGTATGAATACCATTCGTGACCAGATTCAAGAAACCTCAAAACGTATTAAGCGCCTCGGTGAATCATCGCAAGAGATTGGCGATATCGTTGGACTGATTAATGACATTGCTGACCAAACCAACATCCTGGCGTTGAATGCAGCAATTCAGGCATCGATGGCGGGTGAAGCAGGTCGTGGTTTTGCGGTTGTTGCTGACGAGGTACAGCGCCTAGCAGAACGTTCAGCCACAGCGACCAAACAGATTGAAACACTGGTTAAAACCATTCAGGCAGATACGAACGAAGCCGTGATGTCGATGGAATCAACCACCGCAGAAGTTGTACGCGGTGCAAAACTTGCAAAAGATGCGGGTGAGGCGCTTGAAGAAGTACAAACTGTATCTAACAACTTAGCATCATTGATTCAGAATATCTCAAATGCGGCGCGTCTGCAGGCAGCCTCAGCGGGACATATTTCAAACACCATGAACATCATTCAAGATATTACCTCGCAAACCACATCAGGTACCATGGCAACCGCTCGTTCAATCGGTCAGCTTAATGAGATGGCGGCGGCGCTTCAAGAATCAGTATCGGGCTTTAAATTGCCAGATGATGCTTCAGCAAACGCTTAATGGCTAATGCTTAATTAGGTTTAGTAATCAACAGTTGGCTAAAATAAAGGGTGGTTTTAACCACCTTTCTTTTTATGACTGTTAGATAAATTTATAAGTAGATAAATGTATAAGTAGTAGATAAGGGTATAAGTGTTAGATGAGGGGTTGGAAGCGCTTGTTTTAATCATTGATTGAGATTTTTTAACGCCAAGTCATGACCGATAATAAGTTATTCACCGATAACAACTGGGGTAGAGGCAAGACTGTTAATTTATTTTCGCCAATTTGAGCAGCGTGATATCGTGCGTTATTTAGCCCGTTATTTGGCGGATGATGGTATTTTGTTGTTAGGCGCAGGTGAAAGTCTGGGGTTTAGTGATCCAGATTTACAGCAAATTGCCATGCCGACAATCAATGGCTATTGCAAAACGGTTGCACCAGATTGGCTCAAAGCAGTAGCAAATATTGAGCGCTAACCAGTTAAGTCAATATTGAAGGGTATAAAAGCTATCAACCTGAGTTGACGCCAGACAGCGGGTAAGTTATTTTAAGTGATATAAGAAATTAATAAACGACTGCGTTACAGCTAAGTTAAAATCGAGAAAAATCGTCATCGTTTTTGACAGTCGTTGTCCTAGGAATATGGTATGAGTAAACAACGTAATTTGATCGCCTTAGACTGGTTGATGCCGGTTTTAAAAGACGTATTTGGTGAGCTTAACCAGTTGCTACAACGACATGACGCGCCCCCAGCGTGGCAGTTAATCGGTCAACATTTGCACCAAATCACCGGTGCACTCGCGCTTGCCAACCAGCCAGCCTTATCAAAACTGGCGAAAACGCTTGATAAAACCACTATCGCCATTCAGCAAGAGACTTTATCCCCGCAGTATTTTAGTCAAATCAGCCATGCGGTGAAGTTGCTTCAATTTGACATTGAACAAGTACAAGCTAAGCAGCAGATTCATACTGACTGGGTCAACGACCGAATCGCTTATTTTGAGCAACTGCTTGGCATAGCGTCATCTTATGAGCCCATCCAAGCTGCTCCAGACAATACTTTATTATTTTTAAGCCAATTAGCCACGCCAGACATCAAACATTCATGTGACAGTGCCCAAGCCGATGAATTACTCAAAGTCTGGCGTTATACTAGTTTGCAACTACTACAAAACGCGACCAACGACAGCAAACATTTAGATGCGCTGAGCAAAGTTGCTGGCTATTTGTCCCAGGCTTCTATCAATCCTGCTTGGCGTCAATTTTGGCAGTTGGTAGCGGTGTGGTGCAATAACTTAACCATCAATGAGCAGCCTGCGCCAACCGCTTATGCTTCGCTATTAAACAGTCTGTCATTGGTGCTGACGCATGATTTGACTCTCACCCCTGATATTACCGTGTCGCGTCTGGCAGTTGATGTGTTATTAGCGCTCAATGCGTTAAACCATAAATCGCATGATGCTAAAGACCTGTTATCAAGCTTGGATATCAATAGTAGTGACGCGCTTGATAATTTATTTAGTCAAGTATTAGAAAAACTTGAAAAAATTATTTATCAAGTGCATGAGCCCCTCACCATTTTGCCGCTGCTTGAATCGGTCAAAAACAGTTTGGCAAATCGCGGTTGGGTGTTTTATGAAAACCAAATGGCGCAAATTATCGATGATGTGCGCTTAATGACGCAAGATGCCTTTATGGCGTCATCACTCAGTTGGCAGGTAGAACGCCAGCTGCAAGATGTTTATAGCCAGTTGTTGTCAACGGTTGAAATCCTTGATAGCCAAATTGGCTTACAGCATTTTGCCTATGCCAGCAATCCGCAAAATGAAGCGGTGCGCCAAACGCGCGTGCATATTGAACATATCAAACAGTCGTTTAATCAATATATCCAAACCCGTGATTTAAATAAATTAACTGTCAATGACGAATTGATTGCCACTATTCAAGTTTTTGGGGCATTAGGATTAACACGTCCCAAAGAATTGGTCGAGCAAATTCGCTTATTATTTAGTCGTATGCATAAAAATTTGGTACAGGTATTAAGCTGGGAAGCCAGTGATGCCATCGCCGACATGCTTGCCCGCTTTGAGCTATTTTTGGATTATTTATCCAATCAGTCTGTTAATGAAGAATTTTTGGATCAAACCCAAACTCAGCTTAACCGCGCCAATTTATTGCTTAATGGCTTAATCGAAATGCCATTAACCGCCGCCGAAGTGATAGCGCCAACCAAGCACTTTGGCAGTGATACGGTGATTTACGATGATGGAGGCGAATATATTGCCAGTGATATGAAAGCACCAACACAAGTGCTAGCTACGGCTTCAGAAGCGCCTAACACGCAAACGGCTGTCACGCAAACGCCTATGATGCAAATGACTGGCGTGCAAGAATCGCAAGCGCTAGCGGCTGCAAGGCAAGCCCTCAAAGATGATGATTACAGTATGGATGAAGATATCCGAGATATTTTCATTGAAGAGGCGCAAGAAGTCCTCGCTGAGTTGGGTGAGCAAATTCTGGTATGGGAAGTGGACACTCGTGAATTAGTCGCGCTCAAAGATATCCGCCGAGCTTTTCATACCTTAAAAGGCTCAGGTCGTATGGTGGGCGCTCATCAAATTGGTGAGATGTGTTGGGCAGTAGAAAACATGCTCAACCGTGTACTAGATGGCACTTTAGCGGTTAGTGATGCGTTAGTGGGCTTTATCAAAGATACCCATCGCAAACTGCCGACACTGGTTGAAGATTTTCAGCAGCAGCGGGCACCAAGTATTGACCCTGCGGTTACCGTGTTGCAAGCGACTAATCTATTACAGCAGCAGCCGATTAACACAGGTCTGCCAGAAACCAATGGCTTAGATAGCCTTGTACCAGTCAGTGCTAGTGTGGCTAAAGACAGTGACAATGGGGCTCAAGGCAGTGAGGTTGCAAGTGACACTGCGCCATCAACTACAGGGGATATTCATGCCTTACCTGAGGTGGTGGCTCGCGAATATGAACAGCTAACGACGGTCACAGATGCGGTCAGCGATGCCGATATTCAAGAAATTTATATCGAAGAAGCCAATGAAGTGATTGAGACGATTGCCCCGCTTAACGCAGCTTGGCAAGCCAAGCCCGATGATTTTGATACCTTAAAAGAAATCCGCCGAGGCTTTCATACCTTAAAAGGCTCAGGTCGTATGGTTGGCGCCAATCAGCTAGGGGAGCTTGCTTGGTCAATTGAAAACATGCTCAATCGCGTGCTTGATCATACCATAGCGGTTGATGAGGGGGTTTTACGTCTAGTTAGTGATGTCATTGAGGCATTTGGTGGGCTCATCACGATTTTTGCCCAAAATCGTACAGACTATCCCGCCGTGATTCAATTATGGCAAGCTGTCGCTAATAGCTATGCCAAAAAACATGGCGACAGCTTTAGCTACCCTCAAGTCTTGTCCGCCTTTATGGGGCAGGGGGCCGCCTCGCCGAGTGCGTCACACACAGATGGGGCACTATCGTCTGGTCACGCCACCGCACAAACGCAAGCGCTACAGGATGTCAGTGGCATTAGTGACATCAGTAGTGAAATGGATGTCGCTGATGACGTATTTATTGAAGAAGCAGACGAGTTATTGGTCAATATTGATAACTTTATCACCCAGCATTTGGGTGAGCCTGCAACGCATGTGCCTGATGCCATATTACGCGCATTCCATACCTTGCGTGGTGGCGCAGCGCTGATTGAACTAAACAATATTTATCGCTTAAGCGCTGCGGTAGAAGAAGCACTGGGCGACTTATTACATAATGAAATGCCACTGACGGCTCGCCAGTTATTGACCCTGCAAGAGGCCACAGATCTACTGCAAACCTACATTGATGAGCATAAAATCCATCATGATGTGACGGTTGTAGAAGATAACAATGACATTGTTGCCGACTTGATTGAGCGTCTAACCGATGCCAATGCTGAGCCTCATGAAAGCAGCAAACTGACAGTCAAAGACCTGATGGCGCTTGGGATTGATGACTTACTCGCTGCCGATCAGCAAGCGCAAGCTAAGTTTGCTGGCGAGAATGAACAAGTTATTGCCTATGCCCAGCAGCTTGAACAACAGGCAGCAAGGCTTGCGCAGGCGTCTGAAGGTTTGAGCTATTTTATCATTCCAAGCACCTTACAGTTTGCCTATAAAAAACTGACTGATTATCCGCAATTTGCCAAAAATGAAGCCATTTATGATGCCTTAATGGGCTTACATAATCAGCTCATCAATATGTTTGACGCCATTGCAGCAGGCCTGCGCGTCAATATCGATGAAGAGGCGATTGAAACCTTAAGAAAATTATTGGCAAAAAATCAGTACCAAGCCGAGATGGATGCTATCGAGTACCAGACAGTTGCTACCGACGATGAACTGTTGCAGATTTTCTTGGATGAAGTGCAAACCATTCAGCCCGATGTACAAAATTACTACGACCAATGGCTCAATAACCTTAGCAATCTAGAAGTTGTCAAAGAACTAGCTAATTATATGCACATCTTAAAAGGGGGTGCAGAGCTAATCGGGGTATCGAGTATCGTCGAGATGGCGCTACGTGGTGAGCAAGTGTATAACGCCATTGACAAAGGTATTTTACCCAGTGATACCGATACTGCTTCATTGCTACAAAAACTGCATGAAACCATTGCCTCACAGATCAAGCAAATTCGACAATTTAGTCGCTCTTTTGAAGCCACAGATTTTGCCCAGCAAATTGATGAGGTTATCGCTGGTACAGTGCAAAGTCGAGACTTGGTATTTGCAGTGCCGATGATTGTTGAAGCCAATCCTGAAGAGTTGATGGAGCAAAAACAACTTGCCCAAGAGGGTGATAGCGCGATTGCAAAAAATGACCCACTCTACATCGAAGAAATTATTAACAACTTTGAAGGGCGTCGTTTAGAGACTTGGAAAGGTCAAGAGCCTGACGAAGATATCTTAAAAATTTATCTTGAAGAAGCCAAAGAACTGATCGATAGCAGCAGCCAGCATCTACAAGAATTCCGTAGTAATAACAGTGATCTTGCAGCATTACAAGCCTTGCAACGTGAATTGCATACTATCAAAGGTGGCGCAAGAATGGTCGGAGCTGAAGGGATTGCCACGTTGGCGCACGAAATGGAAACCATCTACGAAGAGCTAGGCAGCCGCCGCAAACCTGCGACTCGGATGATTGGCAACCTATTGGCGGTGTGTCATGACTGGTTAGCAAGTGCGATTTATGTCTTAGAAAATAAATTTAACCCACAAACGCCAGTGGCATTGGTTGCAGCGCTGCAACAATTCTCGCGAAAACCTGATAGCTTAAAAGAAATCCCCAATGCTAACCTAGCCAGCCAAATTGAGCAAATTGATATCTATCGCAGTAGTTTGGGACAAGATGCGTTAGAAGTCAAACAGCGCGACCTAAGCGTCATGCCGCTGATGACGGGTAACTTTGAATCTGAGCAAGATCAATCGAACCTTCATGCTGAGACACTTAGGATTTCTGCAAGTGCTATGGAGCGCATGATTAACTTATCAGGTGAGTCCGCGATTAACCGCTCGCGAATCGAGATGGGGATATCGAGTCTATCAAACAATATCGAAGAGATGGGCGAAACTGTACAGCGTCTAGCAGATCAGCTACGCCGTATGGAAACAGAGCTTGAGATTCAAATTTTGTCACAAATTGGTGATGAGCATGCGTTAGAAAGTGACTTTGACCCGTTAGAGATGGACCAATATTCAGCGCTCAACCAACTGTCAAAATCGCTCTCAGAATCGGCATCGGACTTATTAGACATCAAAACCACCATGCTCGATAAAACCCGTGAAACCGAAAACTTGCTACTGCAGTTATCACGCACCCAGTCCGATTTGCAAGAGGGGTTGATGGACTCACGTACTGTGCCATTCTCGCGTATCACGCCACGGCTGCAACGGGTCGTCCGCCAAACAGCCACTGAGCTTGGCAAATCTGTTGAACTGCGAATCCTAAACGATGAAGGTGAAATTGACCGTAATATCCTTGAGCGTATTACCTCGCCGCTTGAGCATATGCTACGTAACGCCGTTGACCATGGTATTGAAAAATCGCAAGAACGTATTGAAAGTGGTAAATCAAGAACAGGCTTAATCACGCTTGAAGTGCTGCGTGAAGGTGGTGAAATCGTTATCAATTTAACCGATGATGGGCGCGGTATTAATGTGAATGCGGTACGCCAAAAAGCGATTGAGCAAGGCTTGATTTCTGCCAAAGATACCAGTCTAAAAACACTTGATATCATGCAATATATCTTTAACGCAGGTCTGTCCACCGCCAAATCCGTATCACAAATATCAGGCCGTGGTGTCGGTATGGATGTGGTACAAAGTGAGGTCAAACAGCTAGGTGGTGTAGTCACCGTCGATTCTGAAAGTGGCAGAGGCTCACGCTTTACCATGCGTCTACCATTGACAGTTGCGGTGTCTGATGCCTTGATGGTGAGGGCAGGGGATAAATACTTTGCTGTACCATTGGTGCAAATTGAACGTGTGATGCGGGTCAATGTCGATGCGATTGCTAATTTTTATACCACCAATGCCGATAGTATCACTATCGATGGACAAGCCTATCGTCTGCGCTATCTCAATCAGATTTTATACGGTAGCGACCCGGTGGATGCACTAGCGCACCAGTCAAGCAGTGTGCCAGTGATTATTATTCGTACTGACTTAGGTCAGCGCATGGCGCTACAAGTGGATATGATTGCAGGCTCTCGTATTGAAGTGGTCGTCAAACCGCTCGGTCGTCAGCTCTCCCATATCGATGGAATTTCTTCTGCCACCATCATGGGTGATGGCTCGGTCATGCTCATTCTTGACTTGGTGGCATTGATGCGTAATGTCAGCAACATTACCAAAGTCGAGCTGCAAAAAGCCAATAAAGCGGCCAAACGAGCGCACAAACCGCTGGTATTGATTGTGGATGACTCAGTAACCGTGCGCAAAGTCACCTCGCGCTTACTAGAACGTCACGGCTATGATGCCCAAGTGGCAACAGATGGTATTGATGCGCTAGAAAAACTGCAAGAAATGCTACCTGAAGTCATTGTATTGGATATTGAGATGCCACGTATGGACGGCTTTGAAGTGGCCAACCATATTCGCCATAATTCACGGCTCCAGCATATCCCTATTGTCATGATTACATCGCGTACCGGTGAAAAACACCGTGAACGCGCGTTTGATATCGGGGTGAATGAATACATGGGTAAACCATTCCAAGAACAAATGCTGTTAGACACGTTAGCGCGCTTTACCCAACAAGCAAAAACTGACTAAGCCGACTGGCCAGGTAAAGGATACAATCATTCATGCTGTCAAAGTACCCACCGCTGCGATTTTTTATCGTTGCTGAGGAAAATCAGCAACGGCTCGCCTTTAGCGATACCATTCGTTCTTGGGGATTTGAAATCGTGGCATGCTTGGCAGCGTCACAGTTGTTCGAAAAACATTTTCAGCAAAAAGTTGATGTGTGGCTAATCGATACCCCAGACGATTACGCCGTCATTCAAAATGTTGAAAAACAACAGAATGTCAATTTGACTAAGGTTGTGCTACTGGGCTTTGTCACTGCGCCTTATATCAATGAAAGTCTGTTATATGCCAAATGGCAACGCCAACTCAAGCGAAAAATTGCCAACATGCTAGAACGTAGCGATTTGTTAGAGCCCTATGATGCTGCCAAGAGCGAAATCAAACCGTGGAAATATGTGGTGTTGCTCGCAGCCTCGATGGGCGGACCGCTCGCCATTAAGGAATTTTTAGATAATTTGCCCGAAGATTTACCAGTGGCGCTGTTACTAGCGCAGCACTTTAACCAAAATACGCTAAACACCTTGCCAAGAATTTTAAATCGTCACAATGAGTGGCGCTGTGACATAGTGACCAATACCCAGCAATTATTGACAGGACGTTGTTTGATTTTACCGATTGAACACAGCGTGGTGTGTGATTCCAATGGACGGGTGATTTTGCAGCGTAAACCTTGGCAAGGCAGTTACAAACCGCCAATCAGTGAGGTCATGCGTAACTGCAGCGAAGCGTTTGGCAATAATTTAATCACTATTGTGTTCTCTGGTATGGGCAATGATGGCAGTGATGTGGCAGCGACGGTCAAAAAAAATGGCAGCATTATTTGGGCGCAATCCCCTGACAGTAGCACCTGCGCGAGCCAGCCACAAAGCATGATTGAAAGCAACCAAGTCACTTTTGTTGGCACCCCTAAGCAGTTAGCTCAGCAGCTAATCGCCTTGTGTGGCTAATACGGCAGGCTAGCAGCGACCCCTAAACTTCTTATTAATCAGTAAATGAGCAGGCTATGGCAAACGATTTAAACCGTTATTTTAAGCAAGATGAGGATGTAGGCGTCCTAAGTATCACCACAGGTCAATTAACCATTGCTCGAATTCCTTCTAGCAGTTCGCCTGACTGGATTGTGCCGCAAGCTTTGATTTTGAGCATTGATAACTATGATGAGCGCATCTGGAATTATATTTGGCGCGGTCAAGAAGTGCCGGTGTATCACTTGTTGCCAAAAGATGATAAGCCCACCCACTTAGTGGTGTTAGAAAGCGTCACCGATATCCATCGGATTGCCTTGCAGATTCATGGCGAAGTGACTTTTCATTCTGTGCGTATTGCTGATCTCAAAGACGCTGATGACGCGACTTACCAAGCTGAATTAGCGACTCACTACCCTGACTTATTAGCCGCCTTAAACGCGCCAGATGATGAGGTCGTCGAGAGCTCACGCGCACCGAATTTGGCAGACTATAGCTTACAGCAGGACTATATTTTTCAGCCAGTCATGTTGGCAGGTGAGCTATGTGTGGTGCCAGATTTGGACAAGCTCTCGCATTTCTTGGTGGATTTAGATAGTTAGACGCAGTCCGCCTTTGTGCTATTTTGCCAACAGTCTGTTACTTTTATTTTGCCCAAACATTGCTAGAATAACCCAAAACAAATCATGATAAGGTAAAATTCATTATGGCATTATTTCCTGCAAATGAAGCGCCACAGCCGATTGCCCCACACGGTATCAACAAATGGTCGCTATCGTCACGTATTTTCCATTGGATTAGTGTGGTATTGTTGATTGCGACTTGGGCAATGATTGAGCTTAATGAAGATGCAACTGACTTTACCTATTTTGATTTGCATAAAGCGTTTGGACTCAGTGTGTTATTTTGGACAGTAGGTCGTATTATCAATCGTTTTGTCACCAAAGCCCCCGCCGATGTACCGATGCCAAAATGGCAAAATAAACTATCGCATTTAACCCATTTGGCACTGTACTTGATTTTACTTGCCATGCCTTTGGCGGGCTGGTTTTCTGTCATGTTTGATGGGGAAGGGGTGAGTATGTTTGGGCTATTTGATATCCCAGCCTTTGTCAGTGAAAACAGTGATTTGTCAGGCACGTTAGAAAAAATTCATAAAAATCTGTTGTGGACGTTGTTGCTGGTGTTCACAGCCTTGCATATCATCGGCGCGCTGTATCACCAATTTATCCAAAAAGACCATTTAATTCGCCGTATGCGCTAAGTCAGCCCATAGTATAAAAAAGCCCATGTCATCATGGGCTTTTTAGTCACAATTTTTTAAATGCAGCCTAGATTAGAACCAATCTAGATTAAGCGCAATATGAATTATTGGCGTGTACTATCAGGCAAGCTGATATTCATCTCCAGCACTTCCATGTTTGCTTCATTGTGATGTTGAATATTGACGTCATCAATGTTGACACCTGACACGTAGGTATTGACCACTGCCAAAATCTCACGTTTCATTTTTTCGATACGCTCTGGGGTTAACCGATTGTGCAAGCGGTTTTCGCTAGCAACGATGACCTTTAGGCGCTCTGCGGCAGTATTGGCACTGTTTGACTTTTGCTCACCGCCAAATAAATTACTCCAAAATCCCATAGCCTAACCTCCAAACCAGCGCTGTAGGAAGCTTTTCTTCTTCACCTCGATATGGCGATAGGGACGTTCTTCCCCCAAGAAACGAGCGACCATGTCATCATAAGTTTGACCGGCTTTTGAATTTTGATCTAGCACCACAGGCACACCTTGGTTTGATGCCTCAAGTACGCTATTGCTTTCAGGAATCACGCCAAGTAGCGGCACTTTTAGGATATCATTAGAGATGCTGTTGATATCCATCATCTCGCCGCGCTCAGCACGCTCAGCGTTGTAGCGGTTGATGACCAAGTGCTCACGTACCACGCCTGTACCTTCTTCAACTTTTTTAGTACGGCTTTGCAAAATACCGATGATACGGTCTGAGTCACGCACCGACGAGATTTCTGGGTTGGTCACGATGATGGCTTCATCGGCATGGTACATAGCAAGCTGGGCACCGCGCTCGATACCAGCGGGCGAGTCACACACGATGTAGTCAAATTGTTTGGCTAACTCATTAATGACTTCGGCGACTCCTTCATCTGTCAAGGCGTCTTTGTCGCGGGTTTGGCTGGCAGGTAAGATAAACAAATTATTGAGCTGTTTGTCTTTTACCAAAGCTTGGGACAGGCGCGCGTTCCCTGAGATAACATCAACAAAGTCATACACGATGCGGTTTTCGCAGCCCATAATGAGGTCAAGATTTCTAAGACCCACGTCAAAGTCAATCACTACAGTTTTAAAGCCGCGAAGGGCTAGACCTGTAGCGAAAGAGGCGCTGGTGGTGGTTTTGCCTACCCCGCCTTTTCCTGAAGTTACAACAACGATTTTTGCCACTTTGGCATACTCCTATTCATAGCACGGTGTCAGTGAGGCTGTATTGGTTAATCATCAAGCCATACACACATTCACGCTAAACTGGTTTGAAAAATATGGATATAAATTAACGTAAATCGTTAAAAGTTAAGGCTTAAATTTTAGTTAGCCCAAATTTGGTTAATTGGACTAGTTTAGCATAAAAAACTTTTCGAAGTTAATCGAGAGATTGGCGATTTTTGCATAGATTATGGTATAAGTGGTTGTTTAGGTGATTGTTATTCCATCAATTCAAAGACCAAGCCTTGACCATCAAGGTAGCTGACTTGTACCGCTTTATCCAAATACTCAATGGGAATATTTTCTTTTAGGCAATAAGTGCCCGCAACTGACACCAGTGACGGGTTAAAACGTAAACAGAATATTTTAGCGTTGGTGTCGCCCGTCGCCCCTGCGACCAATCGCCCTTCGGCTTTTCCATACACGTGTAAGCTATAATCGGTAATCGCTTCCGCGCCGGCATTGATGCCTTTGGTCAAAATCACGTCACCGCCTACATGATTGATACTTTGACCGGAGCGCAGCATTTGAGTATGCACCAAATCGCCTTCAGGCTGCGATTGGTGATGCGGTGAGGCGACAAATTTTTCAGGTGCAGCTGCGGTCTCATTGATTGTGGTCTCATTGCTTGCGGTATTATTGGCTGCGATATCATTAGCGGTTTGATTTTGTCGCTCAGTCACTTGACTGTCGGATGCGGGTGATTGGGTAGGGGGCTGCGCCACGTGTTGAGAGGATGGGTTACTTTTTGTGCTGTCTGATTTTCGCTCTCTACCCGTCGCCACATTTTTTGGTGCTTTGCCGTCAATGCGCTGCCCATCTGCTGGAAAAATGGCAATGCGAAGCTCATTGGCTTGGGCGTCATTGGCGCCTGTGACCAACCCAATCGGCTGTAACCCTAGTGCCCATAAGCCGCCCCAAAGCTGCGCTAAATTTAACGGGTGATGACAGCTGACAATCACCGGTAAGTTGGACTGGCGTTGACGACCTAGCTTTTGTGCAATCTTTGTCAAAATTACTTTGATGTCATTGCCTTCAATATTTAGGCGGGTAAAGTTGAGGAGTCTGCCCGTAAGTTTCACGCTAGTGGCTACAGGGTCGGTGGGTAATAGCTTGGCTGGCTGCTGACTTTGCGGTGAATCCTGCTCTGATAGGTTAGGTAGGCTTTGTAAGTCTTGTGATGAACTATCTTGGGTCAAGTCAAGGGCAGCGGGCTGTGTCATGAAAAACCTTTTTATAATAACTTTTTATACATCAAAATCGATTCATACCGCATATTAGCAAGTATTATTTAAAACAACAACCATTCACCGCGCTATTTATTGTTTGGCAACCAAAGCCGTAATAGGGCGATAAAAAAAGCGTTGTACAGCCGATATCGGCCGGCCAAATTGGTGGATTCAATCAGCGTATTTGGTGCTTCCATTGTTGAATGCGAACTTGGTTGGCAAGTGACGTCAAACTATCATCAATAATATCGCTAATTAATTTTTCTAGCGCAGGGCTAGTGACGTCAATTTGCACCAAGCTTTTGGCGATTTCTTCATACATCAGCGTGAGCGTTTGCGGCTTGGTAAGGTTGGTGGTCAAGCTTAATGTCAGATTTTCCCCAATGTGTTGCCCGATGCTGTGCATTTGGTTTTCTATCAGACTACCGGCAATCGGTATCAATCGTAATATGCGGTGCAGCTCGGGCGTATCGGTTAGCGCTTGCTGAATGGCGATGCCCACTTGTTCTGCCAATGGTTTGGCAAAGATGGCAGGGTGGGCGGGCGTGGATTGTAATAACGGTGTGGCTTCTTGCTGCAGCACTTCGACAATGACCTTTTGTATGTCATCCCGATGCTTGTCGATGATGTTTTTGACCAAATGCCCATCGGTGTTGCTTATTTCGGTGCGGATATTGTCAATCGCAGTTAAAATCACCCGATCAGAAATCTCTTCCATAATCATTTGATAATAAAATTTGATCGTCGCAAGCCAACTGGCGGGCAAAACTTTGTAGCCAAGTTTATGCAGCCGATAGCCAATCACGCCAACGCGCAGCAGTCGTAATGCGCGCAGCTGCGGTGCACAGCCCAACACCTCATACCAATGCACGAATGGAAAGAAAAACCAGCGGTAATAGCGTTTTTGGGCGATGGCAATCAACCAGCGAACCAAAAGCTCGGCTATCAAAAAGATGGTAAATAGACCCCCAGCTACTTTGATTGGCTCGTGCCATCCTTGCTGATAACTGACGATACTGTCAAAAAACCCTAGCCAATTTGCTATTTTTGCCATAAAGCTACTTAGCATCAAAGCGTCAAACCCCATGAGCAGCAAGTCCAACACGATGGCAACCATCATGATGGTATCGTAGGCTAACTGCCAACGACTGGGTTTGGCAGGGTGGGCAGCGAGCGGTTGGCTAATATTCGAGCTTGGCATTGGGTTGGGCTTTGGGTCTAAATTAGCAGTTGGCATAAAAAAGTGCTCAAAATGGGGTCAATACCGCAAAAAATGTGAGTGAGAACAAGGCAGGTAAGTCATGCCTTGCATGACTCTCCTTAGATTTTAATTAGCAATATAACTGGTGAGATTGCTAGGGATGACGGGTAAAATCATCGAGCATGGCTTGGATACGTTGGTCTTTTTGCTGCCACAAGCCATCAAGCCAACGGTACATATCTATTTTGGTTTGTTCATCCTGTTGGTATTTGCCATCCATGAGGCGCTGTAGCAAATCATCTGGCAATGCAATTTTTTGAATATCCACCCCGATGCGTTTGATATTACCTTGCCACAAATCCTGATAGCTAGGAATACCGTCAGGATACACAATCGTCATGTCGAGCACCGCGTCTAGATCATCACCCAACGCACCCAATGCAAGTGCAATGCCGCCCGCTTTGGGTTTTAGCAAATGTTGATACGGTGATTGTTGCAAGTCATGTTTTTTTTGGGTAAACCGCGTGCCTTCGATAAAGTTAAGTAAGGTAAAAGGCTTGTCGAGTAAGTTTTGACAAGCGCGTTTGGCTTCGATGATATCGCGGTCTTCTAGCGCTGGATTTTTAGCAATCGCTGCTTTCGAGTAGCGTTTCATCATCGGAAAGTCTAAAAAATAAAAGGCTTGCCCCACAATGGGGATATACAGTAGCTCGTATTTGGCAAAAAATCGCGTTAACGGCAGTCGGTTTTCACTGATATATTGAATGACAGTGGTATCGACCCAAGATTGGTGATTACTCAGCAAAATATATTTGCCATCGACCGATAAGTCATCAGGCAGGTTGACGCGAAAATCAATATCGGGCAGGATGTTGTCAATCAAACGATTGTTGGTATTGATCCAGTGATTGGCTATTTTTAACACGGATTTATCGGCCAATGTATGACCCGTTAATGTTTTTACCGCGCCCATCGCCCAAAGCGGTAGACTAAACAGCACTGAATTGCCGGTAATGGTGCCTGCCGCCACCGCTAAGCTGGCGTTTTGCGCCAAAGGTAATGATGTTTTACGCAGTTTGTTGAACGTGTTTTTGAGCAATGATGGTTTATTGTTATTTGTCATATTTGGCTCCCACAAAGCTTATTCAAAAAAGCTTATTTGAATGAGACATAAGAAAAAATACTTGGCTTCATTAATTTGGCTTCGTTAATTGTAAAAATAAGTGTTAGTTTAGCAAACGTCAAAAATGTTCACTAATAAATTTTTATACACTGGCAAGCACAAATCTTGCAGGTTTATTGGTGCTGTGCTATACACCCCAGTAAAGTTAATTGTCAAAAAATTTTTTTAAAAATTAACAAGTTATTGAATAAGCTATGGATAATAGATTGACTATCCAGCACAGTTTTCAACAAAATCACAAAGCATTTAATATATAAGAATAAATAATATAAATAATGAATACTTGAAAATATTTTGTAACAAATTATGCCATCCTACAACATCCTTAAGACAAATCATTACATATAACGAAAAAGTTTATTGCATAATGAGCTCAATCACAAAGCAACTGAGTGTTGTCAGGTTTATCTGGCAAATGAGATAAAAACAACAAGTTGGTGCGTGACAATTATAACTAAGTAATTATAACTAAGTAATTATAACTAGAGGAATTCAAAGGAGATTACTCATGCGTACTAAATTATTAGCAGCTACTTTAGCATCAGGTGTTATCTTAACAGGTTGTGCAACAACGCCAACTGGTACGACAACAACAGGCATTACCGACAATAAAGCGCTTATGGGGGGTCTATTAGGGGCAGCCGCAGGCGCGGGTATTTCAAAAGCAACGGGCGGTGAAAAAACCGGTCGTGATGCGGCAATCGGTGGTGTACTAGGTGCGGGCGTGGGTTACTACATGCAGCAACAAGAAGCTAAACTTCGTGCAGAAACCGCAGGTTCTGGCGTGACGGTAACACGTGACCCAGTGACTAATAACATTAACTTGTCTATCCCAGAAGCGATAACTTTCCGCGTTGGTGATTCTACTATTCTACCTAACTTCTATAATACGTTAGACAAAGTAGCTACCACACTACGTGACTATAACCAAACTAACATTCAAGTAAATGGTTACGCCTCAGTGGAAGGTGATGCAAATAGAAACCAAGAGTTATCACAACGCCGTGCATCAGCAGTCGCTAATTACTTAGTCAATCGTGGCATCTCTGGTAACCGTATCAGCGCTATTGGTCGCGGTGCGACAACACAATTTGGCTCAAGCTATGAACCAAACCGCCGTGTAGAGATGATTATCCTTGCACCACAGTCAGTTAACTAATCAGTCAGTTAACTAATCAAGTCAAGCTAGCTGATATTTTCATCCGCGAATTGATAAAAAAAGCACCTTTTATAAGGTGCTTTTTTGGTTCAAAAAATGAAAAAAGGACTATATCGACGTTATAAAATACTCACCACAATATTATTGCCATGGTCTAAGGCGTCATTATAAAACGCCAATAACTCATTATATGAAGCCAGCAATTCTTTATCCAAGTGTTCCTTTTTGTCTTGCCAAATATTGGGTGGAAAAATAGCCTGCTCACGTAGTGACTTCATCGAGACTTTTTCTAAGCGTTTTTTAAAGTTAATTTGTTCTAGTGCATCGACGATTTCGACAATATGTGCCCACGGGGTAAAAGCAATGAAATCGGCGTCTTCACTGTCACTAAAGGTTTCCACACCCACCACAAACTCACTAACAGGCTCATCAGGTACAGGTTGGGTGGCACTGTGTTTAGTTAACACAAAATGGATAATGTCCCACAGTTTGCCCAAATCTACCAATTGCGCTTGAGGCTGCTCACTCATACTTTCAAGTAACGCCGTTCGCGCTGTATCAGTGGCATTTTGCAGTTGCTCGAGCAGGGCGTTATCGACCATCAAATATTGTGCGATCATACAATTTCCTAGTTATAAAGTAGCGAGATATTAGCGTAGTGGGATATGACAGTCCTATCACTTTATGTTAAAACGAGGATAGTATACCTCATACAGCAAGCGATTTTGACGATGTATTCACTTGAATTGACCGACTCATTTAGCTGACTTATTGGACTGATTTATTTAGCAGACTTATTTAACCGATTAGACCCGCTGACATATTGATTAATGAGGCTAAAATTGCGGTATTAAAGAAAAATGATAACACACAATGAATGGTACCAATGATCCGACTTTGCTGGGTGTTGAAGGCGACATCCGCTGTTTGACCAGATGTGCCAATGATGTAGGAAAAATATAAAAAATCCCAGTAGGCGGGGTCGTCATCGTTAGGAAAATCTAGCATTTCTGTGTTTTTTTCTTCTTTAAGCAAGAAATACTCGTGGGTGTAATGAATAGCAAACATGGTATGAATAAACAGCCAGGCCGTCAAAATCGTCATGGCGGTGAGCGCGATATGAAACAGCATCAAAGCGCCTTTGGCGTCCTTGCTCGCGCCCAACTCTACGACAATCGCTAGCATACTGACAATGGCTGTGACAAAAACCAAAATCAGCATTAACACCGTGCCTTCGTCTTCAGCATGGGCTTTATCCAAAATTGCATTTTGATCGGCTTTATACATCATCCGAAAAATAGCCAGTAAATAAACCCAAAGTCCGATATTCCAAGCCAGCAAAAATTGCGTCACAAACTTCAATTTATCATAGGCTACCGCCAACGTCCAATCTTTGGGCAATAGGCCAACCAGCGTCGATAACCCAAAATACACCACCACCATGGTGGCAAACCCTAACAGTAGACGAGGGCGGCTTTGAAAAAAACGATAGATGTAACCGATCATGGCTGTTTTCTCATAGCGGTTTCCTTATATCTGTCTACTCACGGCTGCCTGCTCATGGCTGCCTACGTCGGCTTGTTGGGTGCTTTGATTGTAGCGATTTAGGCGTTAACAGGCGAGGTTTTTTGCGCGATTGTGGCTTTGTGGTTGCTGCGGATAAAGGTTGGACACCCAGTCGCTTTAAATCGGCAGGTGATAAATGTATTTGTGTGGATGCGCCAACCTCTAAATTTCCCAAACTAAAGCCACTTGATGCCATGCGAATCAGCCGCAGACAAGGCAGTCCCACATGGGCCGCCATGCGACGTACTTGACGATTTTTACCTTCAAAAATGGTGATGGCTAGCCACGTGGTGACTTTGCGTTTGGCAATCTTGTCCGGCGCTTGCCAAATATGCTCGGCAATTTGTGCTTCGCTTAGCCTTACAACTTCGGCAGGTAAAGTGATACCGTCTTTGAGTGGCACCCCTGTTTGTAGTTGTTGTAACTGGGCATCGCTTGCATCGCCTTCCACCTGTATCCAGTAGGTTTTGCCTTGTTGTTTGCCTGCATTGGCTTTGGGTGGATGGGTCAAGGCTTTATTAACCTGCCCATCAGCGGTTAACAGTAGCAATCCTTCGGAAGTGGCATCTAATCGCCCCGCCACGCGTAGGCTTTTATCGCTAAAATAATCGCTGAGCGTCGCAAAATTGTTATTGTCATCGCTGCGAAATTGGCTGAGTACGCCATAAGGTTTGTTAAATAAAATCAGTGTCGGCATGGTAGAGGATGACAAGTGAGTGAAAAAGCTTAAAACACATCGAGCAGTTGGCTGCTAAGTTGTTCAGTGTAAACGCTAATCTTGGCTATTGCAATTTGGTTATTGCAACAAAGTCACCGTTATAAACTGCTCCGCCCAACGCCATACATATTTTGCAAAATTGTGCCAAATTGTGCAAAAGGATAAGCCCGTATTTTTGGCTAAAAACAAGGTATAATAATCCCTTCATACAACTACAATAATACTAACATATGTCCTATCACTATCAATTTACCAGCGAGTTTGACTGGCGCTCACAGACACAGTGGCAGACGCCTGATACGCCCTTTATGCACTTTGATTTTTGGCAAGCGCTGATAGATGCAAAGCTGATTGGTGAGCGCAGCGATTGGTGGGTGCAGTATGTGCAGATTGTCGATGACAGTGCTCAACTGATTGCCGTGATGCCTGTGTTTATCAAAAAGCATCACCAAGGCGAATATGTGTTTGATTTTAGCTGGGCAGAAGCCTTTGAGCGCTATGGTAGAAATTATTATCCAAGATTGGTGACAAGCGTGCCCTTTACACCCGTCACCGGCGAGCGGATTTGGGTGGCACAAGGTAAGTCATTAACCGCGCCACTGTATCAGACCTTACTACAAGCGATTGATGAATTGGCAAGTCGCTATCAAGCATCCACTTGGCACGGACTGTTTTTCTCCCCAAAAGATGTCCAAGCCTTGCACAATATGCCCAATCTTTGCGAGCGGCTAAGCTGTCAGTTTTTATGGCAAAATCGCAATCTACAGGATAAAAAATTCGCCAATTTTGATGAGTTTTTGGCAACATTAACTGCCAAAAAACGCAAGTCAATTAAAGTGGAACGCCAAAAGGTGCTCAAACAAAATTTAAGCTGTCAGGTTAAAATCGGTGACGATATCACCGAGGCGGATTGGGCAGTTTTTTATCAATGCTATGCCATGACCTATCTGGTCAGAGGACGGCAGCCGTATTTGAATTTAGCATTTTTTAAGCAGCTTGGGCAGACTATGGCAGACAAGCTGATGCTCGCTCAAGCGCATAACGCGCACGGTGATATCGTGGCTTGTAGTTTGTTTTTTTTCGATGGCGATGCCGCTATCAGCACGTTATATGGTCGCTATTGGGGCTGCCTAGAAGAATATGATTGCTTACATTTTGAGCTGTGTTATTACCAAGGCATTGAATTTGCTATCAAGCATGGCCTTCGCTACTTTGACCCTGGTACCCAAGGGGAGCACAAGTTGATTCGCGGCTTTTATCCGGTGTTGACTCATTCGCTACACCGTGTCTACGACAAGGTGTTTGCCCCTGCCATTGCCCAGTTTTGCCAAGACGAACAGCACGCTATATTGGCGTACCAAGCCGATGCGATGACCGCGTTACCTTTTAATGACACCTATAAAAGCCAATTTTTTGGCGACGTTGCCGCGCAAGGCACAATACCCGATAATGAGTTTTTGAAAAAATAATGATAAATGTTGGTCTAAACCTAAACCTGGCTGGCGCGCATTTGAGCGCAGCACACAAACAGCAGATACCGCCGAAACTTATCCCTTGGCTGACGTCAACAGGGTCGCTCACCGCCAAATTTGAAGCCTTATCTCAGCATAAACTCATCGTACAGCCGACGTTTGAAGGACGGCAAACCTTGTCCCTGAGCGAAAAGCGCCAACTGCAGTTACCGCTTGGGGTGAACCAATCGGCATGGGTGCGCGAAGCCTTATTATTTGGCAAGCCTAATCAAGAGGCGTGGGTGGTGGCGCGGTCAGTATTTCCGTTTGCTAGCCTTATTGGTAATGCGCGAAAATTGGCAAATCTGGGTACAACACCGATTGGCTATATACTGTTTCGTCGGCATGGCGCAGTGATGACCAATCGCTGGATTGATGTGACAGCGCAAGGCTGGCGGCGCACCACCCTTTACCAGTGGCAAGGCAGGCATTTTTTGATTAGTGAGACTTTTTTACCGGCATTTGAAAATAGCCTTATGGGTGAAGAAGAAAACGGCATGATTCATGTCAGCACTGACAAACGAGAAGGATAAGTACAAAAACCACTGTGCCTTGCACTAATTTTACCCGGCCAAAAAACATAACCAAATAAACATCGCTAAAAAACATCGCTAAAAAATATAGCAAAATAAACACAGCCAACCAAAAATCGACAGTCGCAGCGGCTGTCTTTTTTACGGTGACTTTTTAATATCGTGTTAATCGCAGTATCGAGTGATTTTTTGAGCCGCTTTGGTTAGCCCAACGCTTGATAAATAACCTCAAAAATCGCAGGCGAATGATGAGACAAATTCAGCCAAACCTGTGGATTATGCTAACCCAAACAATCAAACCATGCTAAACTAAGCCATATTTTTCGGTTTTATCCGCCCATTTTTTGACTCACTTAAAAGGAAATTGCCATGTTTAAAAATGTCACTATTCACCAGTTTGACGCTGAACTTGCCCAAGCGATGGACAATGAAGCCAAACGTCAAGAAGACCATATTGAACTGATTGCTTCAGAAAACTACTGTTCACCAGCGGTGATGGAAGCGCAAGGTAGCCAATTGACCAATAAATACGCTGAAGGCTATCCAGGCAAACGTTATTACGGTGGCTGTGAATATGTTGACGTGGTTGAGCAATTAGCGATTGACCGTGCCAAAGCGCTATTTGGCGCAGACTATGCCAATGTACAGCCACACGCGGGTAGCCAAGCTAACAGCGCGGTATTTTTAGCCTTATTAAAAGCGGGTGACACGGTACTGGGCATGAGCCTTGCCGATGGCGGTCACTTGACGCATGGTGCGCATGTAAACTTCTCTGGTATCAACTATAAAGCCGTACAATATGGCTTAAACAAAGAAACGGGCATCATCGACTATGATGAAGTCGAACGCCTAGCCAAAGAGCACCAACCCAAAATGATTATCGCGGGTTTTTCTGCTTATAGCCAAGTGGTTGATTGGCAAAAATTCCGCGACATCGCAGACAGCGTTGGCGCATACTTGATGGTCGATATGGCACACGTGGCAGGACTGGTTGCTGCAGGTGTTTATCCAAGCCCTGTGCAAATCGCTGACGTTACTACCACCACCACCCACAAAACCCTACGCGGTCCACGTTCAGGCTTAATCTTAGCAAAAGCCAACCCAGAGATTGAGAAAAAACTCAACTCTGCCGTGTTCCCTGGCAACCAAGGTGGTCCATTGATGCACGCGATTGCAGGTAAAGCGGTGTGTTTTAAAGAAGCGTTAGGCGAAGATTTCAAAGCCTACCAACAACAAGTGGTTAAAAACGCCAAAGCCATGGCAGACGTCATCATGTCACGTGGTTATGATATCGTCTCGGGCGGCACGGAAAATCACTTAATGCTGATTAGCTTAATCAAACAAGAAATCACCGGCAAAGAAGCGGATAAATGGTTGGGCGATGCCCACATCACCGTCAACAAAAACGCGGTACCAAATGACCCTAAATCACCGTTTGTGACGTCAGGGGTGCGTATTGGTACGCCCGCAGTCACTACCCGTGGGTTTGGTGAAGCGGAAGTAAGAGAATTGGCTGGCTGGATTTGTGATGTGCTCGATAGCCGTGGTGATGAAAAAGTTATCGGCGAAGTGCGTGAAAAAGTCCAAGCAATTTGCGCTAAACACCCAGTGTACGAGCAAACAGCTTAATCATCGGCTATTAAAAACCGCTCAAAAAACCGCCTAAGTCGTGACTCTGGGCGGTTTTTTTATGACTAGCATTTATTGATTGAGACGGCTCAAATGCGACGCTTTGAACCTGTTATCTTACCCACTAGATTTTAAGCTAGGCAAAGCGCGATTTACCAATACCAAAGCGTGATAAGAATTTTTTGACTTTATTACCAAAACTACGCGTTTCAACTTCGGTTACGGCATCAACGACATGTCGCGCTTGTAATTTTGGTTGATTGACTAAGGTTTCGTGATAATCATAAGCGCGCTGAATACTAATTTCTAATAATGATAAATTACTGGGACGCGGCAGGTAGCGATACACTTGCCCTTTATTGATCAAGTCGATTAAGGTGTGGCTGTCGTTGAGTGAGGTGAGTACCAATACCGCTAAATCTGGAAAGCTTTGTTTTAATGCATAGATTACGGGTGAAATGTTCTCGCCACCCAATGACACATCGGTGATGGCCACGCCAAAACGGTCATTTTCAAGTAACTCAATCGCTTTTTCTAATGAATTTGCCCAGTGCGTTTCAAACTGGGTGAATTTTTGCTGCATCTGTAAATATACCATCTCACTGTCATCGATCACCAACACTTTGCGTTTGGCGATGGTTGGCTGAGCGACCTGCAGATTTTCTTTGAATACATCTTTGGTTTGCAGCGCGATTTGGGTGGCTTGATTGACGATACTTTTAAGTTCATCCGTCTGCCAAGGTTTGGTGATATAGCGAAAAATCTCCCCTTCGTTGATGGAATCAATTACCGCAGTTAAGTCTGCATAGCCGGTCAACAAGATACGGATGGTATGGGGTGATACGTCTTTGATATCTTTTAGTACTTCGACACCCAGTTTTTTTGGCATGCGTTGGTCGCTAATCACCACTTGAACCTCGTTATTTTGCACATAGCTTAGTAGCTCATCGGGCTCGGTAGTGGTAAACACATCATGGGTGGTGCGAAAATGCATTTTTAAGCTGCGTAGAATGCGGTCTTCATCATCGATAAAGGCGATTTTGGGTTTGGTTACGGTCGTTATCATGGTCATGTCACTTAGGTATGTTGACTAAAATCAAGGTTGACTACAATTAAGGTTGACTACAATCAAGCGTGGCTTGTATATGGCTGAGCAGCGTGCCTGTCAGCCATCGGTTATCTAACATTAGCATTAGTATTAGCTTTCTTCTGCGATTAAAAGTTTGGGTGATTGCTCGCTGCTAATCGCTGTTTTGGGCAATCTGATGGTAAATGTCGTGCCTTCGCCAAGTTGTGATTGCACATGAATATCGCCGTTATGCTGCTGCATGATTTGGGTCGAAATAGCAAGACCCAGTCCCGTACCTTCGCCTGCCGCTTTGGTGGTAAAGAATGGTTCAAAAATCTTGGCTTGGGTCTCAGCGCTCATCCCAGTACCGTTGTCCGCCACGCTGATATACACATTGGCGCCGTCTTCTGTGCTAGTAATGTGTAATGTAGGGTGCTGAGTTTGCCCCATCGCTTGTGCTGCGTTATTAAATAGGTTTAGCAGCACTTGGTTAATCTGGGATGGGTTACAACTAACCGGTTCGATAGCATTTAACTCAGTTATCACCTCTAAATGCTTGATATTGTTACGGGCAATGACTAGGGAGTTTTTGATACAGTCGTTGATATCGACGGCTTTGATTTTGGCTTGGTCGATGCGAGAAAAATCACGTAAATTGACGACCAATTCTGAGATTTGGCTAACCCCAAATTTGGCATCATCCACCAATCCATGCAAATCATCACTCACCGCATCGGCGACCAATTCATCACTGCAAGCAATGGTTTGTTCAATCGTTTGATTGATGGTTGCTGTATCAGTCGGCGACGCTTGCATCAGTTGTTTGAGCTGCTGGGTATGGTCAATCAATTCGTCATAACGTACGATATTTTCATCAATCAACTCTAAGTTACTACCCACATAGCCCAATGGCGTGTTCACTTCATGGGCAACACCTGCCACCATTTGACCGATGGTTGCCATTTTCTCTGATTGTACCAACTGCACTTGAGAGGCTTTTAAATCTTTTAATGCTTGGTGTAAGTTTTCGGTACGCTCTGCCACTTGCTGCTCTAAGCGTTCATTGACTTGTGCTAATGCACCTTCGTTCTCGACCACCCGATCAACCAGCTGGTTCATCGAGTCAGTAATCACGCCAATTTCTTGAATGTTTGCCGGTGGCAATTTGTGATCACTGAGTGACAGATATTTTTTTTGTGCAATCAACTGACCGATTTCACGGACGTTACGAGCGACTTGGTGCAGCGGTACCGCCAAAATACGGTGGAAAATATAACCACTTAATAGCAGTACCGGTAAGAAACCCAATAGCATATACCATTGCAACTGTTTACCTAGCTGATTGGCAAATAACATCAGTTCTTGATTGGGTTTGACGATGACCATTTTCCAATTGGTCATCGGCATGGCAAAAATAAACGCTGTGGAAGGGGTTTTGAGCAATAAATCGTTGTCTAAGCTGACTTGTTCGACAAAATGGGTGGCGTTGAGATTTTCATTTTGCCCGCTTTGGGTCATTAGCATGGCTGAAATGATGCGTGCCTCTGAGGGAGAGATTTTTTGTAGGTTGGTACTACTCACTAGCGTATTGGTCGTAAAATCAAATTTACCACCGTCTATTTTTTGCGCTTGTTTGATGATGTTGTCATTGATGTTGTCTAAGCTTTTGGCAATGGGGGCAAAATCAGGGTTTTTCTTGGCAAAACTATTGACGTCCATCATTTCGCCTTGCGGGTTAGTAGCAGTCACTTGTTTGACTTGGGCTTCATTGGGGAAAGTCAAAAAGTTGTTGTTCATGTCGACCAAAAACACGTAACCGCCTGTTTTGCGCTGCCATTCTTTGACCATCGACTGCATTCGCCCGAGCAGCACATCAAAACTCACCACCCCTTCAAAGCCATTGTTTTGCGCATTAAAAATCGCCTTGGCACAGGTCATAACGGGCTGTTTGGTCGCCGGGTGAATATAAGCACGGCTCCACACACAGTGGTCATGATTGGCATATACGGCGGGCACATACCACCAATCACGGTAATAGGGCATGGCAAGCTGTGGTTGGGTTTTCTGGCTGTCCACCCGATTTGCGGTAAGTTTGCTTGGTGCTTGATAGCCAGGATTGATGGTTTGATAGTGGCTCGCAGACTGCATGACACCTTGCATATCCCGTTGCCAAACAAACGCGGCTTCATCGACGTTAGGTTTGTACATCAAAGGGTCATACCATATACCGCCGCCGACAATGCCTTTATCCATATTTGCCATTAAATTGCCAACACTGGTGTTGATGATATCGGCATTCTTGGGCAAACTGCCGGTCATACGGCTCGCTGTCACTGCCATGCCATCAATTTGACTCACACGCGACAAAATACCATTCACCGCCTCATTGCCAGTTTCAATGATAGTCTGAGAGGTCAGTTTGGCGACGTTAGGCTTGGCTTTTTGGTCAATAATCCAATACACCATCGCCAAAAACACCAAAAAAACCAGCAATAATACGCATAGCAAACGTGTGGTAAGGTTGGAAAAATTCATCATTGTCACTTATCTGTTGGCAAATTGATTGGCTAATTAAATGACCTATTGCATCGCTTAGCCCCAAGTAAAAAAGCTTACAAACTCTAACAGCAGCCGTTAACGCAAAATAAAAACGATGGTTTATCTCAATTTCCCAAATTGCGTCATCCTATTGAGAAAATCGATAAACCATCGTCCGTCGGTGACGGTAGTGTAGTCAGGTTATATGACAAAATGATGAATTATACCGATGAAAGGTAATGGGGCAATCCATAGCAATTTTTAAATCACATTTTGCTAAATTATTAAACTTAAGTTGTATAAAAAGTCGGATGAAATGCAGAAAATGTTACGAATTCATTGTGTGATAGGATGGTGTGATAGGATGGACATGAAAAAAGCCCTGAATGCTGTTGAGCGCTTTTCCATGGCTAATAGTTAATGGTGAATGGTTACCATGTAAACTAACGCTACATTAATGAGATGCTTTATCGTGCTCTGTCAAACGATTAGCTGCTTTATTTATAGCCATTTATTGTATGGATTAATTCGTGCAATTCTTCATTAGATAGCACAATAAATAGCTCACTGGGCTTAATACGGTTTTCCATTTGAAACAACTAATCATTCATATTTGTATCCAAATATTTACTAGCGTAACGGTTTTAAAAATACCCATCGCTTTTCGCGATAGTATCGGCCAAATAAAGCTAAAGCGTTCCTGCCCAGGTGTGCCATATAGCCAATATTAATGCCGCCCTCTAGCGCCAATTCACCGACTGACTAGATTTGGCAAGTGGGTTAGGGGCATTGGGGTATCACTGATGGTAACAGCTAAAAATTGCGTAGACTGGGCAACACCAGATGATGGATTGCCAATTTGAGCAGGCGCATTAAAGACTAAGCGCTAGTGTTAATGTATTGTCTGTCGCTGATTGATAAGCGTCAACGGCATCAGCGGTGAGTTTAGCGGCAGCGGATGGCATATTGTCAACAGGTATACCAGACAAGAACGGCAATTGTGAAAACAACCACTCGCTCAATGGCGCTAAATCTTTGATGGGTAACACCAATAAATCTTGCGATAAATAGCCGTTTTCCGTCTCACTACGAGCGGTATAAATAGTGGCTGTATTGGGTTTGCTACTAATTAACTTTTGAACGCTTTCTGCATGACGCAAATCATGATTGACCATGAATAAATCAATTTGCTGATTGTTCGCTGATACCCATTCAAGGTCTGCTTCGAGTCTAAGCAAGATGCGTAGATAGCCTTTTAGCATCACTTGGTCGCCAGGCTTGATGCCAACCAAAGCAATCCGCATCACTTTTTTTAGACGATCTGAGGCAGATGTGACATTCATTGAGTAAACTCTCCAACAGCTAGCGAATTAATCTTTTACACGACTAAAACGCCATCAAGCATCCCTGCAATAAATTATCGTAAACCTGGGTTAGGGATACGTTAACTGGCTATGATGATTACAATTTTTGATGATGTAGCAAATACATGTCGTCTAAAACTAGCGGGCTATCTAGCGGGCTATAAAGTTGAGATTTTAGCAACATTCCTATGATTAAGGTAGGTTACATATCTATTATTTATGCCTTTCATACCAATTCTGACAGGATAAAAAAACAATACAAAACTCAAAATCGGTTTTATCCTTAGATTAATGTTATTTAGGCGCAAAAAATTGGTTTAACGGCAACTGTTAGTGGGCGCGGTGACTTTCACAGTGACTTGTACATTTGCCAGTGCAAATAGCGATTGCACTTGCTTTTGGGCATTATCGTTGGCAGTTTGTAGAATGCCAGAGCGGCAAGCGGAAGTCAGCACTTGGTCTTTGCCAGCCACTTGCGCTTGGTTAAATATTTGCGGGTCGGCTTGCACCATGCCAAATACCCCTGTTTGAATATCATACACTTCAATGTTATCTAAATAACTATCCAAAATCTGCGCAGCGGGCAAGGTGATACTGACATGGCTACCATCTGGGGTCACTTGTACCTCAGTGGGTTTTAATTGATTTAAGTCAATCCCCGCGGTCACCCGCCCATGAGCGACAAAAAGCCCCTTTTGCTCATCTTGCCACAGGGCGTACCAATTGCCTTCTTTTTGGCTGGTGATAACGGTATCGACATTATATGCCACGGTTTGTAGTCGATTGAGGCTTTGAATCTTAGTGACCACCCCTTCGCGGGTTAATACCTCAACTTTTTTAGGCACATTTGCTTGTTGCCACTGCAAAAATAACCAACCTGCCACCGCAATCACAGCCAGTAAAAATAAACTCACCCAAAAAGAAACCGGCTTTTTGTTACCCGGTGCAGGCGGTTCCGGTAAGTTTGTAGTCGGTTTTGCCTCAGGTGATGGCGTGGAAGATGAAGTGGGGAGTTGGGTCATGTATCCATTCCTAATCGTTTATTTAATAGTGGATGCTATTTTGTATGGTTATGACTCGCCATAATTTCAATGTAGCTAGTTTAAATAGCCAATGGGTATGACCAAATTGTCATAATTATTATCCTAATTTATAAAAATGCTAAGTCCAAAAATGCTAAGTTCAAAAATGCTAAGTCCAAAAATACGGCATCGACTTGGCAAAAATTAAAAAAACTATTGCACCACCCAGTGGCATAAAATAAGATAATCGGTTTACCAAATAGTCTATCCATTCTCGTTTTTCTTATTTCAAGCCGTACAAACAAGGTGTGCCATGCGAGCCAGTCAATTTACTTTTGCAACGTTAAAAGAAACCCCAAGTGATGCCGATATCATCTCCAGCCAATTAATGCTCCGTGCAGGGATGATTCGTAAATCTGCGTCGGGTCTCTACACGTGGCTACCGATGGGTCTAAAAACCTTACAAAAAGTCAAAAAAATCATCCGTGAAGAGATGGATGCCATCAACTGCCAAGAGCTGCTCATGCCTGTGGTGCAATCGGCCGAGCTTTGGCAAGAATCAGGTCGCTGGGAAGCCTATGGTCCTGAGTTGCTGCGGTTTAAAGACCGTCACCAACGCGACTTTGTGTTAGGTCCAACGCATGAAGAAGTGATAACCGACATCGCGCGTAACTTGCTAAAAAGCTATAAACAGCTCCCTGTGAGCTACTACCAAGTACAAACCAAATTTCGTGACGAAATTCGCCCACGCTTTGGGGTGATGCGTTCACGTGAATTTATCATGAAAGATGCCTATTCATTTCATATCGACCAACCCTCATTACAGCGCACCTATGATGATATGTACCGCGCCTATCATAATATCTTTACCCGTCTTGGGTTAGACTTTCGTGCGGTGCAAGCCGATACTGGCTCGATTGGTGGATTTGCGTCGCATGAGTTTCAAGTCCTAGCTGGCAGTGGTGAAGACGATATTGTATTTTCAGACAGCTCAGCTTATGCTGCCAATATTGAGCTTGCTGAAGCGGTGGCGGTCGGTGAACGTGCTGCCCCAACGCAGGACAAAGCCGATGTCAGTACGCCCAATATGCCAACCTGTGAGCAAGTGGCTGAGCATTTAGGCTTGCCATTGTCACAGACGGTGAAAACTTTAATCGTCGAAGGTGAAGCTACCGAAGAAGGTAAAGCCACCTTAGTCGCGTTAGTGTTACGGGGCGATCATACCCTAAATGAAATCAAAGCGGAAAAATTGGCGCAAGTCAAAGCCCCGCTCACCATGGCGAGCGAAGAGGCGATGCAAGCAGCGGGGCTGCACAAAGGGTATATCGGGGTGTTTGATTTGAACATGCCAGTGATTGTAGATCGTGCTGCTGCGGTGTTATCAGATTTTGTTAGCGGTGCCAACAAGCCAGATTTTCATACCACGGGCGTCAACTGGGAGCGTGATGCGTCCATTACCGAAATTGCCGATATTCGCAACGTGGTAGAAGGCGACCCAAGCCCAGATGGACAAGGTACTTTACAAATCCGCCGCGGTATCGAAGTCGGTCATATTTTCCAATTGGGTGACAAGTACGCCAAAGCATTAAACTGTGCGGTGATGGGCGAGCAGGGCAAACCTGTCATTACTATGATGGGCTGTTATGGTATCGGGGTTACCCGTATCGTCGCTGCCGCCATTGAGCAAAACCACGATGACAATGGTATCATTTGGAAAACCAGTAGCACAGGTGAGAGCCTTGCGCCATTCACTGTGGCGATTGTGCCGATGATTAAAGGCAAAATGAAAGATGCCGCGACAGACAAAGCAATGCAGCTTGCCGAAGCGCTTTACACAGAGCTAAAAGCCCAAGGTGTTGATGTGCTGCTTGATGACCGAGACGAGCGTGCGGGGGTAAAATTCGCCGATTTAGAGCTCATCGGCATTCCTCATCGTATTGTTATCTCAGAGAAAAATATCAGTGAAACAGGCGAGGTGAAATACGAATATGTCAATCGCCAAGATGGTGAAAAACAATTGCTCACTGCTGCGCAATTAAACCAACTGTTTAAAGACAATCAATTGATTGGCTAACAGAGCAACTTACCGCTACAAACGATTAGGTTTGATGGATGATTTGAGTCGAACATTTACACGTTTTGTATGGTGTGGAAAAACTGACAGTGCTAAGATGGGCTGTCAGTTTTTTCTGTTTATCGCTTCATTAAATAGAGTAAGGAAAGTCATGCAATACAAACAACTTACCGCCAGTGTATTTGTCCTGTTGATGGGTGGGGCGATCCTGGGACAAAGTTACCAAACCGCCATTGCAGCATCGACGAGCGTCGGACAGATCAATAACGAGCAGCGGCAGGTGACTCGGCAAGTCGCAGCGTTGTTGGATCGTAGCCATTATCTAGATAAAAAAATGGACGCTGCAACGGGCAAGCAAATTTTAGGCGACTATTTTGATGCGCTTGACCCCAATCATAGCGTGTTTTTGCAGTCCGATATTGATGAATTTACCCAAAAATATGGCAATAGTTTTGCCGATTATCTCAAACGCGGTGATTTAAAACCAGGTTTTGAAATCTATCAGCGCTTTATTGAGCGCTCAAAAGCGTATTACAGCTTTGCCGATAGCTTGTTAAAATCGCCTGTGAACTTACAGAGCAATGAAACGGTCATTATGAACCGTGAAAAATTGCCACGTTTTAAAACCGTTGCCGAGCAACGCGATTTTTGGCGCAAACAGCTGACCTACCAGCTAATTGGTATGACCATCAATCAAGATGAAGACAAAAACAAAGACAAGTTTTTGCAAGAAAATGCCGATAAATACAACGCCAGTGATTTAGTCAAAAACGAAACGCGCTCACCAAGCCAAGTGCTAGACCAGCGTTTAAAGCGCCAATATGCGCAGCTACAGCGTATCGATAGCGACCAAATCGTTGAAACCCTGTTAAATGCAGCGATGGCAGCCTATGACCCGCACAGTAATTATTTTGCCCCCGTGCAAGCCAATGAGATGCAAATCCAATCGACGCTTGAATTGGTCGGTATCGGCGTCTCGATTCAGCCCGATCGCAAAAATCCTGACTACACCCGTATTATCAGCTTAGTTGATGGCGGGCCTGCCGCTCGTTCGGGGCAAATCAAACCCAATGATTTAATCATCGGCGTATCCACTGAAGATAAAGGCATGGTCGATACCGTCGGTTATTCGACACGTGAAGTGGTGAACCTCATTCGCGGTAAAAAAGGTTCATCCGTCACCGTGCGTGTCAAAGCGCCTAATACCCCAGACAGTAGCGCGCGTAATGTCACCCTCATACGTGATGTGATTCAGCAAGAAGAATCGGGCGTCAATCATCGGGTGATTAGTATCAAAGATAAAAACGGACAAGCCAAAAAAATCGGTGTGCTAGAAATCCCAAGTTTTTATCTCAACTATAAAGCCCGCCGTGCGGGAGAAGACTATCGTAGTGTCAGCATTGATACGGAAAACGCGTTAAAAGCCTTGAACCAGCAAAATATTGATGGTTTAGTGGTAGACCTGCGTGATGACCCAGGTGGCTCACTCGATGAAGTCGCCAAAATGATTGGCTTGTTCATCAAGTCAGGTCCGCTGGTACAGATTCGTGATAACCGCGGCAATATCCAAGTGTATGAAGACGAAGACAAAGGTAAGCAGCTGTATACAGGCCCAATGGCCGTACTCATTAACCAAGGCTCGGCGTCAGCCAGCGAGATTTTTGCCGCAGCGATTCAAGATTATGGTCGCGGTCTGATTGTCGGTAGCACGAGCACAGGTAAAGGCTCAGCGCAAATTCAGCTTGATAACCTTGCCTTAGGGTCAGCAACGTTAACCCAGCGCAAGTTCTACCGTATCACTGGCGGCAGTACCCAAAATAAAGGCGTGCTACCGGATGTGCGCTTAGTCAATATCTATGAAGGCATGGAGTTTGGTGAACGTAGCATGAAAAACCCACTGGCGTGGGATACCATTCGTGCCGCGCCGTACCAACCTGCGGGCAACTATTCCCGTGAGACCTTGCAATCGCTCAATGCCTTGTCACAGCAGCGTCAAGCAGCCAATGCCCAGTTTGCTTATCTAAGCCAACTCAACAGAATCCGTAATGAGGAAGATGATAAGAAACCTGTCAAATTAGACATCAATGACCGCCGTACTTTCCGCAAAAACATTGAGGCAAAAATGTTGGCGGCAGAAAATGCGAGACGCCAAGCCAATGGGGAAAGCCCCTATAGCACGTGGACAGCGTACCAAGCTGCACAAGATGCAGAGTTAGAAGTCCGTAGCCGTCTAAAACAAGCCGAACGTCCAAAGCTGCCTGAAAGTGAAGCTTTTGTGATTGAAGCGGCTAATGTGATGCTTGATGCACAGACAGCGAACAACCAGCGCCCCTAATAGCAAAAATGTGTGTAAGCAAAAGCTTACATGCATTGACGTTTGTACGACTGTTACCGAATGGTAAATTTTGTAATAATACATTCAACGGCACAGGGATGGTTCTCAAGGATTGAGATAGGGACAGAATTGCCAATAAAGGAATGGTTTATCGTAGTATTAAGGAATGATGCTTGATAAACACGTGGAGTGAGACTTAGGATGAGTCAAGAAATTCACTACCAGTTAGTAAGGACCTTAAGGATGAGGTCAGTGATGCTAGGATAGCAGGTAAAAAAGCCATATCAAAGGATATGGCTTTTTTACTTTGGAGGAGGAGTTAATCTATTCTAGAAACGATAGTCATGACGGGCTGACCAGTCGTCGATTTCTTTTTCTACCACATCTTCGGCGCGGCCATAACGCTCTTGGATTTTACCTGATAGCTTTTGGCGATTACCTTCCAATTGGGTAATTTCATCATCAGTTAAGTCACCCCAAGTTTCTTTTACAGCGCCTTTAACTTGTTCCCATTGACCTTTAATTGTATTCTCGTTCATGATTAGTATCCTTTTTTGTAATTAATTTAATGCTATATAAATAACTAAAAATATATACCCAATCATGGGTCTTTATTATTGCTTGGATTGTTTGTTGGGTATAGAGCTAGTATGCCAAAATTTAGCGCACAGTGTGTGGTAAAAACTGTAGTAAAGCATCAAAAAAAGTAACTAAATCAATGATTTTGTAAATAATATTAGGCTTTTCTTACACGGCAGACAATAACTTTACAGCCTAACCAATCTAAAATTTTGCCCAAAAAAAGAAGGCTATAAATATAGCCTTCCATTTAATCTTTCTAAGCTTTAATGACGACTTAGTGGTGATGACCGCCTGCACCGTGTACGTGACCGTGTTGTAACTCTTCATCGGATGCGTCACGAATGTTTGCCACTTCTACATCAAAATGAAGTTTTTTGCCGGCTAAAGGATGGTTCGCATCAACAATCACTTTGTCCTCTTGTACATCTTTTACAGTGACTAACATCACATGACCGTCTTCAGTTTGTGATTGGAACTGCATACCTGGTTGGATATCTTCGACACCTTGGAAGTTTTCGCGTGGAACTTCTTGTACTGCCGCGTCATCGAATTCGCCATAAGCGTCTACAGGTTCAATGCTTGCAGTAAATTTGTCACCCACTGATTTGCCCGCTAATTGTGATTCAAGACCTGGAATAATGTTTTGGTAGCCATGTAAATACGCTAAAGGTTGACCTTCTGGTGATTGGTCAATGACGTTACCTTCGTCGTCTTTTAAAGTGTAATGAAAATGTACAACGTTGTTATTATTGATAGTAGACATCGCTAAAATTCCTTATGAATCAATGAATGGATTGGCAAATCGCTTTTTTGGCACAATAAATTAAAAATTGCTAGGATTTTTCACTATAATTACCGTGGAAATCTCTCAACTTTTGGTTAAACCTCAAAATACGCCAAAAAATGTTAGTGTAAATTGTAACATCAATCATTAAAAGTTTGGCAGTTATAGACTTTAAAACACATTTTTAATCATTCAACCATACAACACTGTAACAATAAAGCCGTGTTCTGTTATTAATGGCGATAAGATTTAAAAATTCAATTTATTGGGCAAATTATTTATTAATGAGTCCTGTAGCCAGTAGGGGCGTTTATATAATCCAGCCCCTATCTGCCAAAATGCGTTTGATTTGGGCGTAAATAATCGGCGCAGCTAACAAGCCTGCCAGTCCAAAGGTGGCTTCTAATACCAACATAAATAGCAAAAGCTCCCAGGCGGTCGATCGGATTTTGCTACCAATAATCTGCGCATTTAAAAAATACTCAAGTTTGTGAATGGTCACTAGCCACAGTAATGATGAAATACTAACGATGAGTCCATGGGTCAGACTGAGTGACACAATAATGGTATTTGAGATTAAATTCCCAATCACAGGCAGCAAACCTGCGATAAAAGTAATAAGCACCACAGTCCATGCCATGGGCAGGGGATGACCTACCAAAGGTAAAATACCCAATAAATAAATAGCGGTGAGAATCGTGTTAATTGATGAGATTTTGACTTGGGCAAAAAATACATCGGTAAAACCTGCCATCAGCTCATCAAATTTTTGACGAAAGTGACGCGTTAGGGGTTTAGTATGTAAATGCGCATGGGCAGGGACTTGTATGGCAATAATGCCACCAATCACCGCACCAATGATAGCATAGCCAAACCCTTTGAGCGTGTGAATACCTGCAACCTGCAACTGTGGCGCATAGTCTTTGATAGTTTGGGCAAAAATACGTTTGATGGAACTGACCGATTCAGGCAAATGCTGTGACACAGAATCGGGCAATAAACGATGCAGTTGGTCAATCACCAGCATAACCTGAGCAAGCAGGCTGTTAAATCGCTCGACGCTGGCTTTTTCTGCCACCCAATCACCAAACAAATAAATACCGATACTGGTGAGTAATACCAACAAGAAGATAGCAATCCCTTCGGCGCGTTGGTCTAGCTTGATACGTTCTGAAAATTGCGGCTTGGGTGCCACCACATGACGCCGTATCCAATTGGCGATGCCGCGTGTCAGCGCATAGACAATCAGCCCCGAGAACATCACCATGCCAAGCTTTAAAACCAGTACAGGCAGCCAAACAATAATCACACTACTGATGGCAAAAAAGAAGGTTTTTAAATCAGGTAAATTTGACCGAGAGGTTGGCATCGTCGGTACAACAGAATCCGTCATTACAGGCTCGATAAGTTGAGGTGAGCTAGGTCGTAAGGGTTTTGTTGAAGCTGATTCAAGGGTCATAGCGGATATCATAAGTCGGTAAAAAAAGATGAGATAAAACTAACACAATTTTACTGATTAAAGTATTAGATTTATGACAAAATTTTGTCAAAATCGCGCGCGTGATGCGCAATAATAACCGGTGAAAATCGCAATCAAACGTAAAATCGGCTACAATAAGCCATCTTTTTTATTCTTTCTTTTATCGGTTATCAAGCCTCGCTACTTTTAAGTCAAATACTATGTCACTACATTCTGAAATCGCCAAACGCCGCACTTTTGCTATTATCTCGCACCCCGATGCCGGTAAAACCACCATGACCGAAAAATTACTGCTGTGGGGGCAAGCAATTCAGCGCGCAGGTGAAGTCAAATCACGCAAAACCGACAAACACGCGACATCTGACTGGATGAGCATGGAGCAAGAGCGTGGTATCTCGATTACCACCTCTGTGATGCAGTTTCCCTATGCCGACAACATGGTCAATCTGCTAGACACCCCAGGTCACGCCGACTTTTCAGAAGATACCTATCGTACCTTAACCGCGGTGGACAGCGCACTGATGGTGATTGATGGGGCAAAAGGGGTCGAAGAACGAACTATCAAGCTGATGGAAGTATGTCGGATGCGTGACACGCCGATTATCTCATTTGTCAACAAGCTTGACCGCGAAATCCGTGACCCGTTATCACTGCTTGATGAAATTGAAAACGTCCTCAAAATCCAATGTGTGCCGATGACGTGGCCGATTGGTACAGGTCAGCATTTTGTTGGGGTGTATAACATCAGCGAAGATAAAACTTACTTTTATCAAAAAGGTCATGGTACTGAGATTGTCGAGATTGAGAGCCGTGATGGCTATGACTATCCAGATGTCCGCGAGAGAATCGGTGAAATTGCCTTCCGTGAATTTGAAGAAAGCCTAGAGCTTGCAAAAATGGCACATGAAGATTGGGATGTCGATGAATTTTTGACCGGTAAACAAACGCCTGTGCTGTTCGGCACTGCGTTGGGTAACTTTGGGATTAACATGGTGCTTGATGTACTGACCCAATACGCCCCAGCCCCTAAAGACCATGACACCGTTGAACGCACCGTCAAAGCCGATGAAGAAAAATTCTCGGGCTTTGTCTTTAAAATTCAAGCCAACATGGACCCAAAACACCGTGACCGTATTGCCTTTATGCGGGTGTGTTCAGGCAAGTACGAAAAAGGCATGAAAATGAAACATGTGCGCTTGGGCAAAGAAGTACGCATTTCAGATGCCTTGACCTTTTTGGCAGGTGACCGCGAAGCGCTAGAAGAAGCGTATTCGGGCGATATCATCGGCTTACATAATCACGGCACCATCCAAATTGGCGATAGCTTTACCGAAGGCGAAACTTTAAATTTCACAGGCATTCCCCACTTTGCGCCAGAATTGTTTCGCCGTGTGGTACTCAAAGACCCGCTTAAGTCAAAACAACTGCAAAAAGGTCTACAGCAGCTATCAGAAGAAGGCGCCACCCAAGTATTTATGCCGCAAATCAACAATGATTTGATTTTGGGCGCGGTAGGGGTGCTACAGTTTGAAGTGGTGGCGCATCGCCTGCTTGAAGAATATAAAGTGCAATGTACCTTTGAGCCTGTATCGATTGCGACGGTGCGCTGGGTACACTGTGATGACAAAGTGGCGTTTGAGAAGTTTAAGAAAAAAGCCCACGACCAGTTATCGGTCGATGGCGGTGGGTATTTGACCTATCTTGCCCCAAGCCGGGTCAATCTTAAATTGATGGAAGAACGTTATCCAGAAATTACCTTTAGCGCTACCCGTGAGCATTGATTTTTATGTGCGAGTTGAATTCAGCTAAGTATAAACAAGCTCTGAATTTTTTTGCAAATGACGTTAAGGGATTAACATCCCATAATGTTTGGCAAAGTATTGTGGATAATGAATATTTATCTGAGTTTGGGGATACGCACGATTTCGAATTTAAGAAAAAATTTTTTTTTGACTTTATACGCTATGCTCTTGAAAATGGTTATTGTAAACTTGGCACAAATGACTGTTTCTTAACGGGTTCGATTGATGAGCAACTTAAGTTATGGGAAACCGCTTTTCCCAGTCATGAAAAAGCTTTATTAACAGACGATGGCTTGTTTTATATTTGGTTTTTTCTTGAAGAATGTCCTGCGGGATTTGTTTGGCTATTTCCGCAAGATGATGGGTCAATATATGAGCATTGGACATGAATTTATCTATTTACCAAACCGTAACTAAACTATGGCAAAATATAAAGATTCTTAACTCAACTACTTTAGTAAAATTCTTTATAATTTGTTAAACTATAGGCATTAGCTTAGTTTAGCAACTACTATATTTTTTTGAATAATCGACAATAACAAGTGAGGATACTATGCAATTCCCAAATGGTGTAAACAAATCAAACCTTATTAAACTTGGCGTACTTGGTGCCGCTTACTATATGTTAAAAGGTCGTAACAAAACACAGCCAACCATTGAAAACAAAGCAAATAATTCAGCACCGGTTGACAATAAGCCTGCTGACAATGCTGCGGCAAATTCAAATGGCACGAAATCTGCCAAGACTACCGCATTTACTATGGGTAAAGAGCTAGCTGCAAAAGTATTGGGTAAAAAATTCTAAAACTTATCAAATACTTATCAAATTACGTTATCATATAACAGCTATATACATAACGGCATTTGAAAACAGCCCATTAGTCCACCATTAAACGGGTATCGACTGATGGGTTTTTTTATGGCAATACTGTTAAAAACTAAGGTTTAAAAACCAAGGTTAGGCGAGGCAAGATATGAGCATATCGAGGGTGATTAAACTAGCGGTTGCTGCGACAGCTTTATTGTTGATACCTAGACGCAGTAGTCCACAGGCTGATAAAGTTACCAAATCGACTAAAAGTCTATCCGCTAAAAACACACTTGAGCCGCCTATCAATAAAAATACTAAGCAGGATAACCATAACTAAAACAACGGCTAAAACTTTTATGTAAAGCTATGGGCAGATAACAAATAAAGGATAAATAGATGACGTGCGTGGGCTGCACCGCAATTGACGGTGCCATACAGCGAGCTAAACGGTATTGTCAAACCACAGTATTTGAAATGATATGACTATGATAAATGATCCGACTTGCTCGTTTGATTTGCCATTAATTGATACGCATACCCATTTTGATGTGGATAGCTTCGATCATGACCGCGAAATGCAATCACAATTGGCATGGCATAATGGCGTTCATCATCTGGTTTTGATAGGCTTTTTAGCAAAGTATTTTGCACAAATGTTGGCGTGCCAACAGCAAATGCAAGGTTATGGGCAGCAAGGCAAAGCCACACCTTTGGCGCATTTAGCTTTTGGGTTGCATCCTTTTTATATCACTGAGCATAAAGACAGCGATTTGCAGCGGCTAGAGCAGTTTATTCAGCAATATTCTCCCATTGCGATTGGGGAAATCGGGCTTGATACTTTTACTGCGCCGATGAAAACTGCGGAGAATTACGCTAGGCAGCAAGATTTTTTTGTTCAGCAACTTGAATTGGCAAAACAATACCAACTGCCGGCGCTGCTACATATTCGCCGCGCGCATGGCGATGTGATTAAAATGTTAAAATCACAAAAATTTACCCAAGGCGGCATTGCCCATAGCTTTAGTGGCGGTATCCAAGAAGCCAAAGCGCTGGTCAATCTGGGCTTTAAAATCGGCATCACCGGGCAAGTGACCAATCCGAATGCCAAAAAACTGCGCCATACCCTTACAGAACTTGTCAAAACCGTTGGGCTTGATGCTATTGTGATTGAGACGGACTGCCCAGACTTTACGCCGCTGCCCTGTCATGGGACGCACGGTAGGCGCAATGTACCTGCCAATCTGCCGTACGTGTTGACAGCATTATCAGACTTATTAAGAAAAGATCAATCACGGCTCGCCGAACAGTTGTGGCAAAATAGCTGCGCTGCACTACAAGTCAGCTGGGATTATCCTATCCCAAACAAATTGAATATAAACCCTGACCAAGATTAAGATAAACCATGACAATGACAGCCGAAATGACGCCTGATATGACATTAACTGATGCCCAATACGAACGCCGTTTTACGGGTACCCAAAAACTGTATGGTGCCGCGCAATTTAGTAAGTTTGAGAATCTGCATGCGTATGTGGTGGGCGTGGGCGGGGTGGGCTCATGGGCAGCTGAGGGACTGGCTCGTACAGGTGTGGGCGAGATGACATTAATTGACATGGATGTGCTAGTAGCTTCCAATGTCAATCGACAATTACCCGCTACCGATAGCAATTTTGGTAAAAGCAAAATTGAAGCCATGGCAGCACGTATCAAAGAAATCAATCCCCATATCAAATTACATTTGATTGACGATTTTTTGAGCAAAGATAACGTACAATTGTTAATACCTAATCGTGCTTTGCAATCACAGCTTAAACAGTCAGGTAAACAGCTTGTGGTGTTAGATTGTGTCGATGATATGAATGCCAAGCTTGCGCTTGCGCTTCATTGCCGATTTAATAAATTAAAGTTAATTATGGCGGGCGGGGCAGGTGGCAAGACGGATCCGACCCAAATTCAGGTGGCAGATCTTAAGGATACTTACCAAGATCCGCTACTGGCTAAAGTCAGACAGCGACTTCGTCAAGATTATGGCATCAATCGTGCAATGAAAGAAAAATTCGGTATTCGTTGTGTATTTTCATCACAGCCACCGATTGTTGATAAGTCCTGTCAAGCCGGTGGTCTGCATTGTGGCGGCTATGGGTCAGCCGTTGCCGTGACCTCAGTGGTGGGCATGATGTTGGTGGCTGAAGCGTTAAAATAACCTCAGCGTTTAATTTTTATCACGTAGTAGGACGGTGTTAATGAGATGATATCATATCCTATAGCAAACAATGAAAAACAGCGTCTAGCGGTATTGGATGAGTACCATATCATCAAGACGAACAAAGAAGCCGAATTTGAGCGTATTAGTGCTTTGGCTAAGGCATTTTTTGGGACTAAGATTGTCGCTATTACTTTTTTGGATGCTGATATCCAGTTTTTTAAGTCAAGAATTGGTCTAAAAGAACATTCAACCAGCCGTGATGTTGCTTTTTGCAATTACACCATTACACAAAATGACACCTTTGTTACGCTCGATACTCACCAAGATACGCGATTTAAAAACAATCCTTTGGTCACCGGTTACCCTCATATTCGGTTTTATGCTGGCGCACCCATCGTGGTTCACGACAGTCAAGGTAGGGAATTTGCTTTGGGTGCGCTGTGTGTGATTGACGACCAGCCGCATCAAGATTTTGATGCCCATCAACAACGCGTGCTAGCGGATTTGGCAGCGATGGTGAGTGATACCTTAAAATTACGTCAGCAGCGTTACCAAGCTGAGCGTGCTGATGAGGTAAAGACCGCATTTTTGGCCAATATGAGTCATGAAATTCGCACGCCGATGAATGGTATCATGGGCATGCTTGAATTGCTTGAGCAGACACCGCTTGATACGCAGCAGCAACACTATATCAAATCGATTAAAACATCCAATGAGCATCTGCTGACCATCGTCAACGATATTTTGGATTTATCCAAAGTAGAATCAGGTAAGATACGTTTTGAAAGTATCCCGGTTGATTTAGCACAGCTATGCCAAGACGTGTATCAATGCTTTTTAGCCACTGCAAAAGACAACAGCGTGGAACTAACCTTCGATTACCCTGATAATTTGCCCAAATATGTCAACACCGATCCGGTGCGGGTGCGACAGATTCTAATGAATCTAGTCAATAACGCCATCAAATTTACCCCAAAACAAGGTAAAGTGACCATTCAAGCCATGAATGGCGGTGATAAGCACCAAATCAAATTCAATGTGATTGATACGGGCGTTGGCATCAAGCCTGAATCATTGGCAGTGATTTTTGATGCCTATAATCAAGCTGATAAGTTTACCCATCGGTTATATGGGGGTACAGGGCTAGGGCTATCTGTGTGCAAAGCGTTGGCAGAAGGGATGGGCGGCACGATTAAGGTAACCAGTGAAAAAAATAAAGGCTCGACCTTTACCCTATCTCTACCAATGATAGCAACTGATGAAATCAGCTATCAGCAGTGGCACCAACGTCATGATGAAACCGCAATACAACCGCGAGAACATCTACCTGCCCATGTTCTGCTAGCAGAAGACAATGAGCTAAATGCCATGGTCGCGGTCAAAAGCCTAAAAAAATATGGCTATGAAGTCACCCGAGCCAAAGATGGGTTAGAGGCCGTCAATTTTTATAAAGCTGACCCTAGCAAATATCACATCATTTTGATGGATCATCAAATGCCCATCATGGATGGGGTGGAAGCCACCAAAATACTCAAACAGTCGTACAATCAGTTGCCGCCTATTATTGCAGTGACGGCACACGCCATGCATGGGGACAAAGAAGTATATCTTAACGCGGGTATGCAAGATTACTGTACCAAGCCCTATAAGCCTGAAGCGCTCGATGTAATGATTCAGCGCTGGCTGCATCATGTCGCCAACACGGTTTAAGAGATATTAATCACAAAATTTGCTTGCATTTGCGCAAACAATTGCTTACGGTAAAACCCTACCACAGTGTGTGGTAGGGTTTTATTTTTGTTGAAGTATTTTTGCTTTGTCACGGCTAAAAATGGCTTTGGTGACAGTGTTTTATAGAATGAAGAGCTAAAAAAACGCCTATGGGAAATTTTATTTTTTTACAAATTTTGGCAGCCGTTTGTGCCTTGTCCATCATTACTACGCTATTTAACAAGCGGATTTTGGACTTTCCACAAGCCATTGGGGTGCCCATTGTGTCGGCGGTACTGGTTTTTATTTTGCAGTGGAGTGCAAGCCTGCTCAATGGCAACGAGTTTATTACCATCAATATCACCAGTATCCAAAATGCGGTGCGTGATATCGATTTTTACGATTTTTTAATCAATGGGGTGATTTGTTTTATTTTGACGGCATCGGCGCTGACGTTTAAGGTGTCCGATCTCAAAAACTATTGGAAACCGATTGGGATTTTGGCAAGTATCGCATTGGCACTGTGTGCGCTGTTTTTTGCAAGCCTTATGTTTGGCTTTCAGTGGCTTATAGGGGCAAGTATTCCGTTCGCGGTATTGTTGTTACTGGGTGCAGCACTGGGCGCGACTGACCCGATTGGCATCAAAGGCGTGCTTAGCTCTATCAAAGCGCCGCGCCATTTGATGATTAAGCTAGAAGGCGAGTCGCTGTTCAATGATGCGGTGTGTATTGCGCTGTTTATGACTATTTTGCATGGTCTGCAAGGCAATGGCTTTAGCATCGTGACCACAGTAGAAGTATTGTTGTATGAAATCGTGGTCGCAGGGATTATTGGTTGGTTTTTTGGGCAGATGACGCTGCGAATTTTAAGCGGTAAACACGAGATGGAGTCACTGATTTTGACCACAGCATTTTTGGCGTGTGGGTCGTATTTGGTGGCATTGTATGCGCATGCTTCCGCGCCCATTGCTTGTGTGGTCGGGGGCTTGATTGTCGGTAACCGTTGGCACCAGATTTTAGACGAAGGGGAAATCACCTATGTGAATCACTTTTGGCACGCCATTGAGGGGATTATCAATTCATTTTTGTTCACCCTTATCGGCCTGGAGCTATTTATTTTAGAGCTGAATACCTCGTTGATTTTAGGCGGTGTGGTGGCATTTATTTGTCTGCATTTATCCCGTTTTTTGGCAAATTTTGCGTCATTTAGCCTGCTATCCGATGTTCGAAAAACCAGTTATAACGGCAGTTTGACGATTTTATCGTGGGGCGGGGTACGCGGGGCGATTTCTTTGGCGTTGATTTTATCGGTTTCTAACGTCCCTGAATTGCAGCCCTATAGCAGCTTTTTGGTGGGTTATACCTTTATCGTGGTATTGATGTCGGGCGTGGTATGTGGTCTTGGGCTACCTGCGGTGATGAATGCGTTTTATCATAACCCCAACGAACCCACGACAGGTTTTGCAGGCTGGTATCAAAGGCTAGTTAAACGCTTTAATCGCAAAGGCTACCAGTATGTGCTCAGCGAGGATGAGCAGGGCAATGAAGTGATTACCCGCTATCAGCCCCCGCCTGTAGTGATTCAAGAGACGCCTAGTAGTGTCGGTATGGCATTGCCACTGCCAAAAGTGATTGATAAAGATGGGCATGATGAATTGGCCCATCCCAATGGTTTTTAACTGTTGCTACCACAAAAAAAGACCTAGCGATTGGCTAGGTTTTTTTTTATAGCATTAAATGATTAGATAGCTGCGCGCAAAATCCGCTCAGACACTGCTAAATCATTGCTACGATGTTCACCAAGTTTGACCATATTATGTTCTTCTAATTGGCTCAAAATTGGCGCAATTGCAGACGCATCAAGGTCGGCATCTGACAATCTCACTGGTAAGCCAAGCTCGCGGAAAAAGTTTTCGGTGTTGACAATCGCTTGCTCGATTTTATCCTCATCGCTACCTTCAGTGATATGCCAAACGTTTTTGGCGTACTGTAGCAGCTTGTCTTTTTTGCTATCTTTGAGCTCACGCATCACCCCAGGCAACACAATGGTCAAGGTGCGGGCGTGGTCAATGCCGTGTAGGGACGTGAGTTCATGCCCAATCATATGGGTGGTCCAGTCTTGTGGTACGCCCGTGCCAATGAGACCATTGAGTGCCATTGTCGCTGTCCACATGATGTTTTTCCGCGTTTCCATGTCGTTAGGGTTGGCTTTGACGGCACGGCCTTCTTCAATCAAGATTTTGAGCAGACTTTCAGAGAAACTATCTTGGACTTTGGCATTGACTGGGTAAGTCAGATACTGCTCCATCACATGCACAAACGCATCGCCTACACCATTCATCACTTGACGCTCAGGTAGCGTTAAGGTTTTGGCAGGGTCAAGAATCGAAAACTGCGGGAATACTAGCGGATTACCAAAAGGCAATTTGGCATGACGCTCACTATGATTGATAACGCCGCCTGAATTCATCTCTGAACCTGTTGCAGGAATAGTCAATACAGTACCGAGCGGTAGCGCATTTTGAATATCACGGGTATATCCTTTTAATGCTTCCCACGCTTTTTCATGGTCTTTGTCGTCATCTAAGGTGGCAGTCAATGCAACAAATTTGGTGCCATCAAGTACTGAACCACCACCGACAGCGAGCAAAAAATCAATGTTGTTGGCATGTACCATATCGACGGCTTTCATCAAGGTATTAAATTCTGGATTTGGCTCAATACCGCCAAATTCAAAGATTTCACGCTGTTTACCTTGTAGCGCGGTTTTCACCTCATCGAGTGTGCCGGTTTTTTTGGCAGAGCTACCACCATAGGTGATAAGTACGCGGGCATTATCAGGGACAAGATTGGCGAGTTCTTTGATTTGACCTTCGCCAAATACGATACGCACAGGGTTGTAATATTGGAAATTATTCATGCCGATCCTTAAGAATTTGTTATTGTTAATACATTGCCACTTGTAAAAATGCACCATGGCACTTATTAAGTAAACGTTACGCTCAAACACAGCGCTATCATAGAATAAAATAGTGAAAGCAATTGCAATAATTTGTCTAAAACTCGCAAAAGCTTTTTAAAAACAAATGATTTTTAAAACAAATGCTTGCTAAAACGTAGTCTTTGCTCAAGCTTCTAACAGCAGATTAACCTGTGAAAATTACGCTGTGACGAAGTTTGATAGCAACGTATATAGGTCTAAAATCCTTATAAACAAGGATGCTGCAACAATTTTTTTATCAAGTTTGTCATGACGTGAAACTAGCAGCGTCCAATAACTCAACGAAAGATGAATCAACAATCCCGAGGAATGTATGTCTTACTCCGCTCTTCTATCACCGATTAACGTGGGCGCGATGCGCTTGCCAAACCGCGTCTTTATGGCGCCATTGACCCGTCTGCGTAGTGCTGATTTGCCAAATGGAACAAAAAATATTGGTGGCTTGCCAACGCCACTCATGGCAACCTATTATACCCAGCGCGCTAGCAGTGGTTTGATTATCACAGAAGCCACTGATATCTCAGCCGATGCCAAAGGCTACGCAGGTGCGCCCGGTGTTTTTAGTGACGCACAAATTGCAGGCTGGAAAATGATTGCTGATAGCGTACACCAAGCAGGCGGTCATATCGCTATGCAGCTATGGCACACAGGGGTAGTATCGCATTATAGCTTGCGCCCACAAGGTCAGCCGCCTGTATCAGCATCAACCGTGGATTTGGGTGATGCGGTACGCACCTCGTTAAAAGATGACGAAGGCAAAGTATACCGTGTGACTGCCACGCCAGCGCGTGAGATGACCACCGCAGAAATCAAACAAACCGTCGATGATTTTGCCAGCGCCGCGCGTAATGCGATTGAAGCGGGCATGGATGTTATTGAAATCCACGGTGCACACGGCTATTTGATTCATCAATTCTTGTATGAGAGCGTCAACCAACGCAGCGATGAATACGGTGGTAGCTTAGAGAACCGTATGCGCTTTTTGACAGAAATTTTAACCGCAGTCACTAACGCCATTGGCAGTGATAAAGTGGGTATCCGTATCTCGCCACTGGGTCAATTCAATGGCGTGGATGCCGGTAGCGAAGACGATGCGTTAGCAATCATCAAACTGATTGATAGCTTCAACCTAGCTTATTTACATATCTCCGAGCCAGACTGGGCAGGTGGAAAACCCTTTACTGCAGAATTCCGTCGCCAAATTCGTGATGCTTATCACGGCGTGCTTATCGGTGCTGGTGGCTATACCGCAGAAAAAGCAGACACGCTAATTCGTGATGGCTTAATTGATGCGGTCGCATTTGGTCGCAGTTATATCGCAAATCCAGATTTGGTTGAGCGTTTTCAGCAAAATGCGCCGCTTAATCAACCAAACCCAGCCACTTTTTATGGTGGCGATCAAGAAGGCTATACCGATTATCCTGCGTTAGCCCAATAATCGTACTAGCAAAAATAATCGTATTAGCGAATATAAAAACCCCGATCGTGTGATGACATGAGCGGGGTTTTTTATTGTGCTGATGAAACAAACAAATGTTTTTTACTAAACTTATCTATCATGAAAGGTCTGCATTATGTGACCGTACGCAGTCCGTATGGCGACCAACAAGTTGAGTTTTGCGCGTATTGATTGTGTGATTAGCCAAAACTTGAAAATACCACCATTAACACTGGTGAGATGATATTGACCAAAAATCCAAAGCTCATCGCAAGCGGTACCACTTCATTCCCCCCTGAGCTTTGGATGACAGGCAAAGTAAAATCCATAGTAGTTACCCCGCCCAAACCCACCGCCGTGGTTGGGTATTTGCGAATCAGCATAGGGATAAACAGTAGCGCCGTGAACTCACGTAACAAATCATTGAGCAATGCCACACTTCCCCAAACTGCGCCATACGCATCAGTCATGATAATTCCCGACAACGAATACCAGCCATAGCCAGAGGATAGCGCTAAGCCTTGGGTGAAGGTCACATCAGGCATTATCAGTGCGTACACTAAACCACCGACTGCCACACTGAGACAAAAAATCACACAGGCTTGTACGCCGCGTTTGTTGACCAATACCTGCCGCAACGTCATCCCCGAATGCGACAACTGAAAACCCACCAATAAAATCAGCAAAATCAACAAGCCCTTGATGATGCCATCAATCGGCAAATCCGTTATTGGCAATAATTTGCCCAGTACAAAACCCAACACCACACAGCACAACTGAACGAGACTTCCTGTGATGCTAAAACCTGCTTGGCTATGCTCATGGGGCAGGGCACGTTGCCAAGGATGCAGCCTGTCAAATATCAGCAAACTGATAAAACCTGCACCTAGGGTACAAATCGCCAATACCGCCACATTGGTGCCAATAAACCCAATCTGCGTGCCCAAGTCAGGAATCTGCGACAACGAAAGACCAATAAAGGTTAAAATCACAAACACCAAGTTGGTCAGTAGCTTGTCTACCAGCGGCATGAATCGTTGCGGTAATGGCAGTAAAAACCCGACCACCAATGGGGTAAGAATCAGAACAAGGGTGATAAAGTTTTCTAACATGCCGCGACGCTTCCAAACAGGGTTTAAACATAGGCTGACCCCAATATTTTGCAGTTAGCACTTGGTTTAAAAAATTAAAAGTGGCTATTGTACCCATAAATGCATCAAGTTGGCGAATATTTGCCATAATGCGTGGTTTAAGCGTGCAATCAATTGTTTGGTAACACATTTGTAGTATGATTGAACAAATAGTTGTGTAAGATAGGCACATCCAATCATCTTACGCGTTAGATGACTTTATTAGCCGTTAATTTTTTCAATTTGTAGGATTGTTATGAGACATTTTTATTTTGATATTGTCTTTACCACGATTGCGCTGGCAATTGCAGCGTGGTGGGGTTTTTCACATGGTGGTGTCAGTGCCATGCTCTCGGCGTTATTTATCACCTTGATTCTGGCAGTGATGGAGATTTCACTGTCGTTTGACAATGCCGTGGTTAATGCCTCGGTACTCAAAACCTGGGATAAGTTTTGGAAAATGATTTTCTTGACTGTGGGTATCCTCATCGCGGTATTTGGTATGCGTCTGGTATTCCCGATTGTCATCGTCGCAGTGACTGCCGATATGGGCATGATGGATGTCATCAACATGGCGCTCAACAACCCGAAAGAATACTCTGCCAAACTGATGGAGCATCATGCAGAGATTGCCGCATTTGGTGGGATGTTCTTGTTGCTCGTCTTTTTAAACTTCATTTTTGATGAAAAAGAAGTGATGTGGTTTGAATGGCTAGAGCGTAAGCTTGCGCGTTTTGGCAAGGTCGATGCCATGAGCGTGTTTGTGGCATTGGTACTGTTAATGACCGCCTTATATTGGGTGGAAGACGCCAAAAAATCAGTGGTGTTAACCGCAGGGGTATTTGGTATTTTGATTTATCTAGCCACCAATGTGTTATCAAGCCTTTTAGAAGGGGCGAGTGATGATGATGAATCAACCCCCGATGTGATTGAGGGCAAAGAAGTAGCGGGCGCGATTGCCAAAGGCGGTATCGCAGGCTTTTTATACCTTGAAGTACTCGATGCATCGTTTAGTTTTGATGGGGTGATTGGCGCGTTTGCCATTACCAATGACGTGATTATCATCATGCTTGGGCTTGCCATTGGTGCGATGTTTGTGCGATCCATGACCATTTTCTTGGTAGAAAAAGGCACGCTCGATGAGTTTGTTTATCTAGAACATGGCGCGCATTATGCGATTGGCGCGTTGGCGGTCATCATGCTATTGGCAACTGTGCATATCGAAGTGCCAGAAATCGTGACGGGTTTGATTGGGATTGCCTTTATCGTATGGGCAGTGATTAACTCTATCAGCTACCGTAAGCGCCAAGCAGCCTTGGCTAAACACTAAAAGATGCTAAAAAGACTGGGGCTCATGCGTAACCGTAGCGGTATTTAGGATGCTGACTTGAGCTTAATATCCCTTAAGCTTTTGACACATAAATATAACAGCTTAATGTAGCCGAATGGTGGACAAATTCTATCACCAAAGGTATAGTTAAAACGTGGGTTTCGGCTCACGTTTTGTTTTTTTAGGCGATTTTTTATGGTGTTTGAGCCTTTTATTTTGGGCGATTTTAGTCTGGGCGCGCTTTTGTTCTAGGCACTTGTAGTCTGAGCGTGAAAGGCGCAGCGCATGACAACGGACATCGATTTTCTTATTTGATTTCAAAAATTTATTACAAAGGATAAAACAATGGCAATTAGCTTAACCAAAGGTGGTAATGTTAATTTATCAAAGGAAGCACCGAATTTAACCAACATGGCCGTTGGTCTTGGCTGGAACCCACGTGCCACTGACGGGCAAGCCTTTGACTTAGACGCGGTCGCGTTTTTGGTCAATGAATCGGGTAAAGTACGGGCAGATGCAGATTTTATTTTCTTTAACAACCTAAAATCATCCGATGGCTCAGTAGAGCATACGGGTGATAACCGCACTGGTGAAGGCGATGGCGATGATGAAGTCATCAAAGTGGATTTAACTAAAGTCCCAGCCGATGTGAGCAAAGTAGTATTTTGTGCGGTGATTTATGATGGTCAAGCGCGTAACCAAAACTTTGGTCAAGTAGCAAACGCTTATATTCGCATCGTGAATACCCAAGGCGGCGCTGAAGTGGCTCGTTATGATTTGTCAGAAGACAGCAGCACCGAGACAGCAATGATTTTTGGTGAGCTTTATAAGAACAATGGCGAGTGGAAATTCCGCGCAGTTGGACAAGGTTTTGCTGGCGGTTTAGGACCATTGGCTGCGTCATATGGCGTTGCTGTTTAGTTCTTTGGCTAAAATCTTTTAACATTTTTTTAACAATGGGGTGGCATCGGCTTGCCCCTTTTTTTCAACATAACCATTTTTTTAACCTGAGCGCTTTTTAAGCTTGAGCGCTTTTTTAAGCCTAAGGGCTTTTTCAAACTTAGCTACTTTTATCATCATTTTTGCCACTTAGTCAATAAGGATACATTAACCTATGGCAGCGACGTTTAGTATGATTGGGACGATTGAGCCATTTTTGCATTGTAATCTCAAAAAAGGCGATTCGATTTATTGCGAATCCAATGCCATGGTTATGATGGAGTCAAATCTTGAGCTTAAAGGTCAAATGCGTGGCGGCATCATGCAAGCTTTGATGCGCCGATTTGCCAATGACGAGTCGATTTTTCAACAGCAAATTGAAGCGGTAAATGGTGAGGGTGACTGCTTACTCGCGCCCACACTTGATGGCGATATGCAAATCTTAGACGTCGGTGCCAATCAGTATACGCTCAGTGACGGTGCCTTTGTGGCAGCGACTAATGGCGTTGATTTGCGTGCCAATATCCAGCGCAATTTAGGCGGCGCTGTATTTGGGGATACGGGTGGCTTTATGGTCATGCAAACGCAAGGTCAAGGTCAGCTCGTGGTATCGGGGTTTGGCTCTTTGTTTGAGATTGATGTCACGACTGATAAAGATGTGATTATTGATAATGGTCACGTGGTATGCTGGGATAGCCGACTGCAATATAGCCTGTCAATGGCGACCAGCCAGAAAAAAGGCTTTTTGGGCAATATCATCAATTCAGTCACGAGCGGCGAAGGCATGGTATTAAAGTTCTCAGGTCAAGGCAAAGTAGTGATTTGCTCGCGTAACCGTGATACTTATCAAGGCTGGATTCAAAGTTTACTGGGGTCAAACTCAGGCGGACGCGGTGGCAATGAAGGTATTTTAGGCGGTTTTTTATAGTCATTTTGTGCCAAGCCTTTATGAACCGCTTAAAACATAGCTAAATAGAATAGTAAAAAATATAGTAGAAAATAAGGAAACCAACATGGCAGTGAATTTATCGAAAGGTCAAAAAATCTCGTTAGAAAAAGAAGCAGGTGGCGCACTTAGCCAAATCAAAATGGGTCTGGGTTGGGATGTCGGTGCTGCGCCGCAAAAATCAGGTGGATTTTTGGGTGGCTTGTTCGGTGGTGGTGGCAGCGCAGGCGGCAGCATTGACTTGGATGCGTCGTGTATCATGCTTGATGCCAACAAACAAATGGTGGATGCGATTTGGTTTGGACAATTGCAGTCAAAAGACAGTAGCATACAACACACAGGCGACAACCGCACCGGTGCTGGCGATGGCGATGACGAAGTGATTAATGTCAATTTATCTCGTATCCCTGACCATGTGCAAGCCTTGGTTTTTACTGTCAATAGCTTCACAGGTCAAACTTTTGCTACGGTCAATAATGCGTTTTGTCGTTTGGTGAATGCCAGCAATAACAGTGAAGTTGCCCGTTATGATTTGTCAGCCCAAGGCAGTCATACCGCGCTGATTTTGGCAAAAATTTATCGCCATAACGGTGAGTGGAAAATGCATGCCATTGGTGAAACCGCGTCAGGTCGTACCTTTCATGATTTGATGCCTGCGATTTTACCGCACGTGTAACTACGCTTTTTGATGTTAAGCAATAATGCGCAGCCATAAAGAAAGCCCTGTGATACGCAGGGTTTTTTATTTTGACAGCTATTTTTGATAAGTTTGTGTGGATTTTGCGTTGGTGGGTTTTGCATACGGTGTGGGTTTGCTAAAATAGCGGCGATTTAGTTTTGCACTGTTGAATTTTACAGTCATTTTTTTAATTCACTTTTTTAAAATCACTTTAGCGAAGCGACTCAAATAATTTTATGACGACAACCCACCGCTACAAAGGAATCCAACACCATGCCATTTAATCGTTTACAGCCGATGTTGATAGCAAGCTTGCTGCCGCTGCTGGTTTTTACTTGGTTTAGCCGTGACTACATTGGGCAGATTGATTTTTGGTTGTTGTGGCTAGTGGCGATGACCTTGGTCGGGTTGCCATTGGTGTTTGCAGAGATTGGTTTGGCGCATCGTAGTGGTACGTCTCCGCTGGTCGGTCTGCCCATGTTGACCCGTGAAGCTGACGTGTCAACGGTTTGGCGCGGGTTTGGTTGGCTGACTATTGTGCTGCTGCTGGCGGTCGTGGGGCATTTACTGGCAAGTAGTGGCGAGATTATCCATCCGCTAGTAAGCAATATTGCTTTGCCTGCCTTGTTAGCCATCATGGTGCTGATAGTGATTGGTCTGAGTTTTATCAAGCATTTGGCAGGTTGGTTGGCGGTCGGTTTTGCTGTTGCCGCGTTGGTTGTCAATGTCATGCAAGGTGGGTTTGTCGCGTGGCAGATGACAGCGACGTCCTTGACGGAGTGGGCGGGCGCGGTAGTGTTGGCGCTGGTCTGTGTTGGCGCAGGTACGGGGCTATACTGGCATGCGCGCACCCACCAAATGCTCACGATGAGCAACACGGCGACAGATCAAGCACGCGAATCCGCGAGTCGGTATGTATTACCGGTGTGGAGTTTTCAGTTATTAGCGGGTGCGCTGATTGCCATGACTTTATCGCCAAACAGCGCGATGGCGGCAGTGCTGAATGCATTGGCGATGCTGGCAGGGGCAGCGTATTTACTGCATATCTTGACCCATCAAGTGTCACTACGCTTGCAACAACAGCAATTTAATTTTTTGGCATTGGTGGTATTGGCAGTGCTTAGTCTTGCGCTAACCATGGTGCCAACTGCTTGGCTCAATCAGCTAATTATTGTAATAAGTTTAGTCACGGCGGTATGGCTAGCCGTATTTGCAGGGTGGCAAATGAAAATCAGCCATTTGCGCAAATCATTGAATTTTAGCTCAGAAGGCTTATATAACCTTTGGCGCATTGCGGTGCGTATTATTGTGCCATTGGCGGTGATTTTGGCGATGGTGGGGTGGGTGCTAGGACTGGCAAAATGATTACTGTTGATATAGCCTTTGCGCCCGATAGCCAAACACAGTTGCGGTTAACCCTGCAACTTGCCGATAATAGCCGCGTGATTGATGCAGTCAATGCCACAGGCTGGCAACAGCAGTATCCGCAGATTTTTAGCTATAGTGTCGGTGTTTTTTCCCATAAACTAGACTGGCAAAGCCCTATCAACACAGGCGATAGAATCGAAATCTATCGCCCTTTGACCATCGACCCGCAAAACAAACGCAAATTACTGTCCAAAAAATCCAACCGATGAGGGTGTGAGCCGGTATTATTGTGTAGCGCACAAAAAAAGCCAATCACAGCATCACGGCAATGATTGGCTTTTTTTAGTCAAAAAAACTTACTGAGTCACCGCTGGGCGCTCGATACTGGTGACAATACCATTTTGGTCAAAATAAATTTTGGCGTATTGTTGGGCGTTATGAATCGCCGGCTTGTTGGCGCGTTTGGCGTTAGTACCTGGCGTAAAATCATACAGGTAATCCCAACGTACCGGATTTAGGGTGTCTCTAAAGGTTGGGCTACCTAGTATATAGAGCACTTGATTGGCATTCATACCCACTTGCACTTGGCTTAATTTGTCTTCATGAATCGGCTTGCCTTGTGGGATATCGATTTTGTACACGCTAAACCATGAGCAACCTGGTAATACGCTGACGCTGCTAATTACGGCAACCAAAGGCAGGACTGCCAGTTTTTTTGATAGTGTTGTGATAGATGTCATTTGTCAAACCGCTTTGAGATGGTGAACGATAAAATTTACGACTTATCATACGTGATTTGGGTTTTTTTGCCTACCTATTGACCCCAAAATTTAAATTATTTTACATACAGTTAATGTTTGGGTGTAAAACGCCGCGGTGTTTGCTGTTTGCTGTTTGCTGTTTGGCGTTCTTGTGGTTGGCGTACTTTGTCTCTAGTCTGCCTTCGCCCGTTATCTGTCAACGGACGCTTTTGCCAGTGGTGTCACGTTTTTTTACTGTGGGATTTTGTCGAATTTGTTATTATAGTCATAATGTTCAGTTTATAAGCGACACCTGATAGGTGCGAGGATTTATATGTCGTCTTTTACCAACCAAGATTTGCGTCGTGCCGGTTTGAAAGTCACGTTACCGCGTTTGAAAATTTTAGAATTGCTAGAAAAAGCCGAATCCCATCACATGAGCGCGGAAGATGTGTATAAAGCCTTGATGGAGCACGGTGAAGACGTGGGGCTTGCGACTGTTTACCGTGTATTGACCCAGTTTGAACAAGCGGGGATTGTCGAGCGTCACAATTTTGAAAACAACTTGTCAGTGTTTGAAATCGCCAAAGATGAGCACCATGACCACTTGGTATGTGACCAATGCGGCAAAATCATTGAATTTCACAATGAAGAAATCGAAGCGCTGCAAGAAAAAGTCGCCAAAGACTTTGGCTTTACCCTATCAGGGCATTCGCTGGTACTATATGGAATTTGTGATAATAAAGACTGCCAAAATTCAGTAAAACGCTAATGCCTTGTAATACATTGATAGGTTAATGCGCTAATGTTTTGCTGCGTTAAAAAAGCACGGTCAAAAAACTCAGTGACAAAGCTCAATTAAAAAAGCGGCTAGATAAATTTTATTTAGCCGTTTTTTCGTCCGTTGTCCGTTGTTTATTTTCTATTATTTATTGAACGCTATGATGTGGTTTTAGTTCTGATAGTTTAAAGCCAGCGATTAATAGCGCTGCGCCATACACCACAGCGCCCGCCACACACAGCGCCAATAGCGCCACAATACGAACACCTTGATGCGCAGTAACCGGGAAAAAATGAATACCAACGGCAAGTGCCAATCCCATTGCCCCATTTGCGATGGCAAAGATAACCGCTAATCGTCGCCAAGCCGCACCAAACCGATAAATACCTTGGGTATGTAAATAAAAATATAACAGCGCCGCATTGATAAAAGACGCCAATGTATTGGCAAGCCCTAGCCCGGCGTGGGGTGCGATTTGCCACTTTTTAAATAACCCAGCCAGTACCAGGCTTAGCACGACATTGGCAATCACGCTAATCACACCGACTTTGACAGGGGTGCGACTGTCATGACGGGCAAAAAAAGCCGGGGCAAATATTTTAATCAGCATAAATGCCAAAATCCCACCCGATAAGCACTGTAGCGCAAGCCCACTCATCATGGCATCTTGCCGCACAAATTCGCCATGTTGAAACAGGGATATCATAAGCACATTACTAATCATGCCAAGCGCGATGGATGCAGGTACGCCGACCAACACCGTCAGCCGCGTCGCCCAATCTAGGGTGTGTCCAAATTGTTGATGGTCGTCGCTTGCGATACTTTTGGATAGACTGGGCAAAATCACCGTGCCAATCGCCACCCCAATCAGTCCTAGTGGCAGCTCACTCATCCGCTCGGCGGTATACAGCCAAGAGACCGAGCCATCGACCATGGTTGAAGCCAGCACCGTGTTGACCAGCATATTGATTTGGGTGACCGAGACCCCAAACAGCGCAGGGAGCATGAGTTTTAAAATCCGTCGCACGCCAGGATGACGAAAGCTAACCTTTGGCATCACCAGCAGCTGATGGCTGTGCAATTGCGGTAATTGAATCAATAGCTGCAGCAAACCTGCCACCGCAACTGCATAACCGATTGCCAAAATTGGCTTGGCAAGCAGCGGCGCTACCCAAATCGCGCCCGCAATCATACACACATTTAAAAGCACCGGTGCAAAGGCAGGCAAGGCAAACCGCCCCACGCTTTGCAAAATACTACTAGCAAAGGCGGTCATGGCGATAAATAACAAATAAGGAAAAGTGATACGAAGTAGCTCAACTGCCGTTACAAATTTGCTAGGCTCATGCAGATAACCGACCGCAAACACAGCAATCACGGCGGGCGCGAAGATGACTATCACGGCGGTTAAGCCTGATAAAATCAACAATAACGTACCTGCCACCCGACTGATAAGAATTTGAATGCTGAGCAAGGCTTTTTTGCTATCGGTCATGTCGTTATTTTGGGCTTGGTGTTGATAATCGGATAGTACAGGGACAAAAGCTTGGGCAAAAGCGCCTTCAGCGAACAGCCGCCGCAAAAAATTGGGCAATTTGAATGCCACCAAAAACGCATCCATCATGCCACCCGTACCAAATACGCTCATCAATACCATGTCGCGAATCATGCCCAAGATACGTGAAAATAAGGTAAAAAAACTAACAATAGCGGTGGATTTGATAAGTTTTGACATGAAAGAATCGCTGCAAGTTCTGCCGAGAAGTGGGTGTGCTAATTGGATTTTATAGCTTGATTTGGGCACTATTATCTTGCAAAATCGTTATTTTGCAAAATTGTCATCTTACAAAATCGTTATCCTAAAAAATTGCCATACAATAAATTTTTGAAAATCATCTAATGGCTGATGTCATTTTTATTGACCATGTTTCTATTGACCATGTTTCTTAATTTCACCCAATCAAAATGCAGCCCCGGGTCGGATTTGCGACCGCGCGCGATATCGCTGTGACCGGCTAGATGATTGATGGTTTTGGGATAAGCTTGATAAATCGCGGCAATCACGCCACTTAACGCTTGGTATTGCCTGTCGTCAAACTCGCTATAATCATCACCCTCCAGCTCAATCCCAATCGAATAGTCATTGCAGTTTGGCACGCCCAAATAACTAGATTTGCCAGCATGCCAAGCACGCTCATCAAAACTCACAAACTGCGTGACCTTACCATCACGCTCAATAAACAAATGCGCGGAGACCTGCTGCTGATAGATGGTTGCAAAATACGGATGAGCTTTAGGGTCTAACTGATTTTGAAAAAATGCACGAACAAAATGCTCGCCTTGGTCATTTTTTACACCAAATTCACTGGGCGGCAAGCTGATGTTATGAATCACAATCAGGTGAATATCGTTAGGGTCGGGGCGTTGTCCAAAATTGGGTGACGCCACAAACTCGCATGGGCTTAACAAACCCTGCTCAATGCTAAATCCCGACATAACCATACCCCGCCCAATCATCCAAATGGTGTTTAAAATAGTTGGTAAAACGCTACTCAATGCTGTGGCTAATTTAGCATAAAATTGGTCTTATCTTCACCTTAACCGAAAGACACAGTTAAAAAAAAGCAATTTGGAAAAAAAATGGTATGCTATCGCTAAGCTGACAACAAGGGTAGGACATCTGATGGATACGATTATAGCGGCGTTGATACTGGCAGTGGTGGGAGCGCTTTATAAAATTTTTGTCCAACAAAAAGCAATTACCCGACTTGAATCCAAGCTCGACAACCTGCAAAAACAACTCGCTGATGTCATGGCAACTGTGTATATCCTAAGCAGCGAGGCAAAGCCATCATCTACCCAGCAATCGGCAAGCGATATTCGCCAAAATCAGCCTGTCACTAAACCTATTACTGACCCTATCACTCAGTCCATCAGTCAAGCTCCAGTCTCAGCGCCCCTTCCAGTGCCACTCCCAACATTAAACTCTTTGCCAATGGCGAATACGCTTGACGCTTCGACTAGTTCAGCTCCGCCAACGGCAACGCCGCCGTCAGTGAATGACGCAGCCCCACCGCATAAACCTAGCGTATCACAGCCATCATCTCCTTCTTTAAAAGATGATGAAAGTGCTACCAATATTGTGACATCGCTTTGGGCAAGTGCCACCCAATGGTTTTTTGGGGAGAACTTGGTGGTGCGTGTCGGGGCACTGGTGTTGCTAGTGGGCGTGGTGCTATTACTCAAACTTGCCAGCCAATATATTGAGGTATCGATGCCCGTGCGCATGGCGCTGGTAGCGTTAGGTGGCTTGGTGATAACGGCAGTCGGCTATCGCACTACTGCCAAAAAACGCAGTTATGGGTTGACTTTGCAAGGCGTCGGCTTTGCGGTGATTTATTTGACGGTGTTTGCGAGTTTTAAATTGTATGGACTACTACCATCAACCTTAACCTTCGGCGTGCTTGCATTACTGGCAGGGTTAACAGTGATGTTTTCGGTGTGGCAAAATGCGCTGCCGCTTGCGGTCTTGGCATTCGGTGGGGCGTTTTTTGCGCCGATACTGGTCAGCCGACCTGACGGTAGTGTGGTGATGTTATTTAGTTATTATTTATTACTCAATATAGCGGTTGCGGTGATTGCCCATTATCGCACTTGGAAATTGCTCAATGCGCTCAGCCTAGCAGTGACCTTTGGGCTTGCGTATGTGTGGGGATTTCGTGCATTTAGTGGCAATAGTGCAGGTGCAGGCTGGCTGTCATTACGCTGGCAACTGCTGGGGTTATTGGTTGGGCACATGGCGCTGTATTTGTTTATTGCAGTTAGATACTCTCAGCAGGTCGTGAGCTATAACCAAACGCTGCTACAAATGAACACGGGGGCAGCCAAACGCCCGATTCTATCGATAGATTCAGGATTGTTGTTTGGCACCGCGTTACTGGGGTTTGGGCTGATGGCAAGCTTGCTCAATGATTTGCCTTATCATCTGGCCTTTGCTAGCAGTGCGTTATCGGCTATTTATTTGAGTTTAGGACTGTGGCTGCTCAAACATCATCGCCGTAGCATCGCAGGCGACCCACAAGCCAACAACCAATTTGATAACAGCTTTGAGCTACTGATTGAAGCCAGCCTTGCGCTCGGCTGTGGGTTCTCGGCTCTGGTGATACCACTGGCGCTATCAGCCAAATGGATTAGTATCGGTTGGGCAGTGCAGGGTGCTGCATTGGTGTGGCTCGGTGCGCGTACCCAAAGACGCTGGACGGTATATTTTGGGTTGGCATTGCAAGGCTTTAGTATCCTGTTATTGGTGGGCTTTGATACCCTCATGCGGCATTGGTATGGGCTACTGGATCAATTATCTGTCCCGCACCAAATGTCTATAGTGGCGGCTTCATCCACCTTGCCACTGACCGTATTGACAGCGTGTGTGCTGCTGTCTGCTTTTATTTTGCGTCAGCACAGGGTCAATATCGCGGCAGCCACATCCCAAACGGCAGCCACACTCCAAGCTAAAGCCCAACCTCAGCCTCAAACTCAACCTGCGGCAGTCAAAACAACGCCTAAAAGGGTTCAACAAATTGCTGATAATGCTAGTCACAGCTTTGTTGCAACCGCGCTTGTGGTTGTTGGGTTTGTGCTGTATCTGTCGGCGATTTTATCCGCTGACCCCTTTTGGAACAACGGTGGCAAAACCACCACTATCAAACTTGCCGTGGCTATGGCGGTATTTTTAATTGTGGGACAACTGATACATCAGCGTTTTGTTTGGCGCAGTATGCGTAAGGTGAGCCGCTTGATTTTACCGTTTGCGATGATAAGCTGGGTGCTAGTCTGTCTCACCCACGTTAAGGTCGAGACGGTTGTAGACCTAAACGATTATCACATCAAAGCATTTAGCGGGTTGGGGCGTTATTTGCTCGCCATGCTTGGCTGTTTAGCCATCGCAAAATTGCTAGGCGCGTGGCTGCTTAGTCGCTGGCACCGCGACCGACTGGATACAAGCGTTGACGCGCTCGTTTGGTTTTTGGTACTGATTGCCATGCTAACTTGGATGCTGCAACAAGTGCCATTTAACTATTGGCAGCATGCCCAAGAGCTTCGAGCCATTATCACTATTTTACCGACCGTGCTGGCTGTGCTTGGGCTGATGAGTTTGTTGTTGCTGCCAAGATTGCAGGCGCTTGGTGGTCGTTTGCTTGGTTGGTTAGAGGTTGATACGCTACTGAAACACAGCGCTTATATTTTGGTACCGATGACCTTTATTTGGAGTTTATCTGCGAATTTCTCGTTAGACGGTCAGCTATTGGGCGTTTATCTGCCCCTGCTCAATCCGCTGGATTTGACCTTAATCAGTATTTTACTGTACCAATCTTATGTGGCACTCAAAGTTGATAGCAACTATCGTACTATCGTTTCGGTGGCTTGCGGTCTAGGGGCATTTGTGACAGTCAGCAGTATGTTGGTGCGTGGGTTTGCCAGCGTTTGGGGCACGCCGACGTGGGAAAATGGTGCTTGGTCAGTCAGTATGGTACAGACGGGGCTGACTATCTTATGGACCGTCATTGCGATGGTATTGATGTTCTTGGCAAACAAAAAAGCCATTCGCTTGGTATGGTTTGCCGGTATCGCATTATTGACCATGGTGGTTGCCAAGTTGGTATTGATTGATATGTCGAATACCAGTGCGGTACTGCGTGTGGTGTCTTTTATTGGGGCAGGCTTGTTGATGCTAGTCATTGGCTATCTTGCACCCTTACCGCCTAAGTCAAGTAAACCTAAGGCAGGTAAACTCAAGTCAGATAAACTTAAGTAAGACAAACCCAATGCAGCCAAAAAAAGATAAGTAGACCCCTGCTAAAGCTCGTGAGTAACGTGGGTTATTTTTCGTATTTACGGCAGGCGGGCTTAGCTAAATGCACAAAGACTTGCTGCCTAATTGTCTTTAAATTGTAACATCTGGCTAGAATTTATCCAAAATATCGGTTCTCTTGTTAGTGGTTTGTAGCACGGTATAGAAGTTTTGAATGGGTATTGTTAATATCTTTATAGGGCAAAGTGCAACAGCAATTAAAGTATAAATCTAATTACTATCAATAAGTTAGAAAAACACTTATCGCGTTTCTAACATAAAAAATTAATGTTGTTACTGTCTACTGATGCTTACAATGCGAGGCCATGGTTTTTTTAAATTTTTTTAGATTAACTGCAACTGATGGCTTTATGTTGATACCCAAACACACGCTACGCTGCTTCTTGGGATGATTAATCTGGTAGGTCGGGGTTTTGTCAATGTGCTTCGCAATTTGCTAAGTTATAAAGCAACATAAATTATCAAGTAGCTATGCAGCTAAAATGAAGTAACAATGAAGCTAAAATGAAAAACAATAAGCACTGTCACGTAAGATTAGCCAAACACCGCGCCTGTATTTTATCGGCAACCTTATTTTCGCCGCTATTGTTGATAGCTATCATTTACACACAAGCAGATGCCCAAAATCCCACGCAAACGGCATCCATCACTGTTGCTTCGCAAAAAACCAACACGACCACGGTAGCGCCCGCCATCGTTGACAATTCAGAGCAAGAGCATGACACTGACAGTATCAACTATGGCTTTGAGGCATTGCAAAATAGCTTTGCAATCGATATTGATTTACCGGTCGAAAACCTAGATGACAACCCTAACAGTGCCCAACTGGTAAAATTTTCGTCGTTAACGCCCAGTTTGTTAGCTTTAATCATGCAGCAAAATGGGGCAACTATTAGCGATAAACAAAATTACCGCTTGATTGATGCCAAAGGTCATATTATGCCGATGGCGATTCGCCCGGTCAGTAAACAATCATCCGTCAATCAAGTATTGCAAGTAGTGAGCGTGGAGACGGATAACCCCAATGCGGTGGAAAAATTACGCCATGCGTTGACCGTACAGCTTGATAACCCAGACAACCAACAATCGATTAACATTGACCTTAGTAATTTACCTTCAAACCCAGTCGCCGCTGTTACCAATAGCCCAGTCAGAACTTGGTGGTTAACCAATCCCAACTTTGCCAAAAATCAATCTACTTTATCAACCGCGCAAGCAGTCAATCTTTGGCTAAAATTTTTACCCGTGAATTCAGCCCAGCCCAGCAAGCGCCCACTACAACTGCAAATTTATGGCAGTGATGACTTGCAAAGCTGGCAGATGGTCAGCCAAACGGTGGTCAGCCCTTTTGACTCTAGCCAACGTGGTCAACCTAGCCAGGCTACTCAACATAGCCAAATGGTAGCGCCGCAAGCTGACGGTACCAATCAGCCGATAGCGACAGGCAATGCTATTGCCATCGAGCCGCAGCAAACCAATTATCGGTATTGGCAAGTGGTGGCAAATCAGCCTATCAATCTTGAGGCAGCAAGCTTAAATCGCATGGTGAGTGAGGCAAGTTTCTTCTTGACCCGCGCCAATTTTTCAAAAACCAAAGATAACGCCAACCAATGGCGGCTTAGCCTTGCTCAACCCATGTTGACCACAGGGGTGAGTTTTTTTGTCCCCGAAAATCAGCTGTGGCAAGTGAGCATCAACGTACCTGAGCAAGAAGCCAATCAATTGGCTAAAATCAACAAGACCGCTAATGTAAGTGAGGATAAAACTCTAGCCAATTCACAAATTGATAAAAACCATACCACGGTCAGTTGGCAACCCACGTTGACCAAGTCGCTGCAATTGGGCGGTCAAATGCAGCAAGATGATTTACCAGTTGATCTGTTAACGCCCATGTATGAGATGTACTTTTTAGCACAAGGCACAGCGCCTTACCGACTGGTGATTAACGAGCCAGGTGTATTACAACAACCCAATATCACTCTCTCCAACCAACAACTAACCAGCCTCGGCAATACCGTTGAAGGACAAATGCAAAATATCGAGGCATTGAACAATCCCAACGCGTCGTTTGAACGCTACAAAACATGGGCACTGTGGGGTGTACTCGCTGCGATTGTAGCCGCTTTGGCGTTGATTGCCCTGCGTTTATATCAACAAACTACTACCCAAGCCCCCAAAGAATAGGCGATAATACAATCAAACATACTTCATCGAAAATACCCCATCAAAAATAAGGGATTATTTGCATGCCTGCTGCTAGCCAAACCATTAGTGACACCTCGACCACCGCGCCGCACATTAGCTCACTACTACGTATTGAAATCGCCAAACAAGTCGCACTTGCGCTGCAAGAAGACATCGCCACTGGAGATATTAATGCCCAGTTAATACCTGACACACAGCGCGATACAGCAACCATTATTTGTCGTGAACCGATGGTGGTCGCGGGCAAGGCATGGGTGGATGAAGTATTTCGCCAGCTTGACCCCAATATGCAGCTTGATTGGGCAGTCAAAGATGGTGACGCTGTGGCAGCCAATCAAGTTTTGGTGACGCTCATCGGTAACACCCGGGCACTGCTGACGGGTGAACGTACCGCGCTCAATTTTTTACAGACTTTATCATCTACTGCCACTGTGGTTGCCAACCATGTGGCGGTCATCGCAGAACTACCGACCAAATTGTTAGACACGCGTAAAACCTTGCCAATGCTACGCCATGCGCAAAAATACGCCATGCTATGTGGCGGCGGTAATAATCACCGTATCGGGCTATACGATGCCTTTTTGATAAAAGAAAACCATATCATGGCGTGTGGCGGTATCGCCCAAGCAGTCAGTCAGGCGCGTCAGATTGCCAATAAGCCAGTGGAAGTTGAAGTAGAAAATTTTGATGAGTTGCATCAAGCCATCGCTGCCAATGCCGATATCGTGATGCTCGATAATTTTACCATTGAAGATACCCAAAAAGCGGTCGAGCTGGTTGCTAGTCTTGGTAAGCCTTGCCAGCTTGAAGCTTCAGGTGATATTAGCCTTACCAATCTACGCCAAGTGGCAGAAACCGGGGTGGATTTTATCTCAATGGGTGCGTTGACGAAGCACATCAAAGCCATTGATTTATCGATGCGCTTTCAACAATAAATCGGTTAAAAAATACATCGATTAAAAATAGTCAGCTTTTTTAATGCCATTCGCGATAGGTCATAGCATGATGCAAACCATTTTAATGATTGGACTGGGCAAAATTGGTTTACCAGTTGCTAAGCAATTAGCGGCGCAGGGGCATTGCGTGATTGGTGTCAGCCGCTCCACGCCGACAGATTTGGCTTTCTGTAACCCCATGACAGCCAAGTTGCCGCCCGATAATGACCATCTATATCAGGAAAATCTACATTTTGTTGCCAGTGATGCGCGCGCGTTAGCCATTGCGCAGCTAAGTCAATGGACAAGCCAAATTAGCCAAATCTGTATCATTGTCAGTCCAGATACCTTGTCGCTACAAGGCTACCGTGACAGTTATTATGCGATTGCCGAGCATGTCGTGCGATTGGGTGACCATCTGCCAAACCTCAAGCGTGTGGTATTTATTTCTTCGACAGGCGTTTATGGGCAAAACGCGGGCGAAATCATTGATATCGATACCCCTGTGTCAGCGCCAGCGAGCGCCACTTCTCAAGTGATTTTGCAGACTGAGCAGTTGTTGCAGCAGCACTTTGAAGATAAGAGCGTCATCATTCGCCCAAGTGGGATTTATGGGCAGTCACGGCTACGTCTACTGACTATGGCAAAACAGTTAGCAGCGCAGTCGCCAAATAAGGTTAGCGATTATCCGAGTAATACATGGACTAATCGTATTATAGATACAGATTTAGTCAGCATCATTGTCAAGGTCATCAATGCGGGTCAAACCGTGCCAGTTTACTTGGCGACAGATAACGCGCCAGTCCCGCTCTATACTGTGCTAAACTATTTGGCGACTGCACAGGGCTTGAACTTATCGCTGCCCTGTATAGAGCCAACAACGGGCAAACGCATTATCACTAACTTGCCAGCTACTTGGCTCAACTACCCAGATTGGCAGTCAGGCTATCAGCATATTTTGTCGACTTTAAGCGATTAGTGGTGGGTTTCAACAAAAATTTTTCATCATTTATCTATCAGTGATTTTATAGCCGTGTATGCCATGACGTATTCCAATACTGAGCGCCAAGCCGCAAGAAACCAAGTGGTTAAAGACAGAGACCAGCTACGCCATCCCAATGTGATGACTGAGGCAGAAAGATTGGCTTTGCCCGATCCTTGTCGCCCGATTGACAAGCGCGTCATACCCGCGCGCCATACCATTGACGTCTATATGCAAAAACCGCTTTCATTGCCAGTGGCGGATACTAACAACAACACCGCTAGTGTAAAAGACGTTGCCAAGCCCTACCCAATGAGGGATAACACAACAAAAATCGCTAAAAAAAGTCCGCAAAGTCATCAATCTGACATGCTAGAGCAGTTACTATCTGAGCAAACCATTGAGATGCGGCACTTTATCCAGCAGCAGCAACAGCAGGCCAATAGCAGCCAAAGCAAACACCCGTCATTGCATTTACCGCTGTCTTTGTTGCCACAGCTCGTCAATGACAGCAGTGTTTCACTGATGAAAGAGGTTATGGGTCGATACCCGCATTTAGCGAGTATGGATAAGCTTACAACATCCTTGTCACAGCAGACAGTGCAAAATTCCTGCGCACATCAAGCCAACGATGCCCCCAGCACACAGTCTGACGCCACCTATAACCAAGCGCTACTTAATATCGAAACCAAACTGTATCTGATGGGACAAATGTACCATATTATGCTTTGTGTGTTTTTGCTATGCCAGTGCAAATCACGCAAATCACTCAACCCCCAAATCACCTTGCAAGACTTGGCTGATGCTATCAATCAATACATCGAGGCGCATCGCACCCAATTGCATTTTTTGACCCGGCATGACGATTTATATATCGAGCCGACGCATGTTGCGCTCGCCGCCATTGCCATCGACTGGCAAGTGGGTAAGCAAACAGCCATCAGCAAACGTACTATCACCATTAGCTCGCAAAACCCAATCACAGGCGGCTAATGGTATTTTTTAACTTGTTCTTTTTTGGAGTCGTGTATGTCGCAATTATCTCAGGACCAATCATCTCAAACCCAAGCCGCTTACGCACCGCAGTTTATTCCTCAGCATTTTATTGAAGTGGCACTCAAAAACAACGTATTAAAATTTGGCGAATTTACCCTAAAATCAGGTCGTATAAGTCCGTATTTTTTTAATGCAGGTTTGTTATCAACAGGTGAGCTATTGTCGGTGTTAGCAAATGGGTATGCGGATGCCCTTGCCAAGCAGCTACAATCTACCGAAAGTAGCGATTTGGTGATTTTTGGGGCAGCATATAAAGGTATTCCGTTTGTGGCGGCGACCGCGCAAGCACTGTGGAACAATCACCAAATCAATGCCGATTGGGGCTACAACCGCAAAGAAGCCAAAGACCACGGGGAAGGCGGTATGCTGGTTGGAGCCGATCTCAAAGGCAAATCAGTTTGGGTGATTGATGATGTGATGACCGCGGGTACAGCGATGCGCGAAGTCGTTGCGCTATTAGAAAAATCAGAGGCCAAAGTCGCGGGGATTATCGTTGCGCTGGATCGTAAAGAAAAAGGTCAAAGCGAACAATCTGCCATTCAAGAATTGGCACAAAGCCTCAATGTACCGGTACTTGCCTTGGTCACGATGGATGACATTACCGAGTATGTCGCCAAAAATGGCACGCAGGAGGAACTTGCCAAAATGCAAGCTTACCGCGAGCAATACGGCGTTCAATAAGCGGCTGCTATCACCCAACCCCGCTAACGATAGATTGTTTTTAATTAACCATTGAAGAGGACGGCTATGTTGACAAAAGCCTTGCCCACCACACTAATAACTGCACACCTTTTACGTGTTGGCACTGCACTTACCTTATCGGCAATATTATTTGCGCTTGCAGGTTGTAGTAGTATCAATGAAATGATGGCGGAGGGTAGCAAACCGCCTGCGATTGTCAATGTGGCAACTGACCAACAGCCGTTTTATGATGCTTTAAATAGCCTTATCTTGCCGCCAAAATCACCGCAAGCTGCGCCACAAGGCATTGCCGATGGTCCTTATAATGGCGTGATGCCAGAAGGCGAGCAATTTACCACCTTTGTGAAGAACGGTTACTTCGATGAATTTTTGGTGGTGTACTACCCAAACTTTGTGACCCAGCTTCGCACCGATTTGGTTAACGGTTTATATGATGGTTGGGTGACGTATCGATTGTCCGATAGCCGTATCAAACAAAAAGTATTGTTCCGTCAGGGTGTGGTACAAGAAGCGATTGTTTATAGCCAAGCGGGAAATCCTGAATACCATTTTTGGTTTACCAATGAACAACCGACCAGCGGTATGCGCTACGATAGTAATGGCAATGCGGTCGAATCGATGTTTTAATAGCAAAATGAACAATTGATAAAAATTGAACAAGCATACTAATAAGGATACTAAATGAAACCATTGAATTTTCTGATCGTCATGGACGATATCCACACCATTAACTACAAAAAAGACACCACGCTCGCGATGCTGTGGGCGATTGCAGATCGTGGTCACACGGCGCATTATTGCCAAATTCACGATTTGTGGCTCGATAATGGCGCATTGCAAATTGATAGCCAATCGCTCAAAACGTTTAAAGACCCTGCACGTTTTTATGAACTGGGGGAAAAAACCACGCAGCCTGCTAGCGCATTTGACGTCATCTTGATGCGTAAAGACCCCCCGTTTGATATGCAGTTTTTGTATAGCCTGTACTTGCTAGAATATGCTCAGCGAGCAGGTGTATTGGTGGTTAACAACCCAGAAAGCGTACGTGACTGTAACGAAAAACTGTTTGCGACGCAATTCCCTGAGCTGATGACACCGACGATTGTGACCAACAAACAAACGCATATCCGTGATTTTATCAAAACCCATCAAGATGTCATCGTCAAACCGCTTGATGGCATGGGGGGAATGGGTATTTTTCGACTGACCGCCGATAGCCCTAATATTGGCTCAACCCTTGAAATGCTAACCCAGCTTGAAAGCTTGCCTGTGATGGCGCAAAAATACTTGCCCGAAATCAAGGACGGCGATAAACGCATTTTAATTGTCGGTGGTAAGCCCGTGGATTATTGCTTGGCGCGTATCCCAAGCCAAGGCGAAACGCGCGGTAATCTAGCCGCAGGTGGTCGTGGGGTCGCCATGCCACTGTCAGCGCAAGAGCGCCAAGTTGCTGAGCAAGTGGCGCCTGTGCTACTACAAAAAGGCTTGTACTTTGTCGGACTTGATGTGATTGGTGGCAAAGTGACAGAGATTAACGTGACTAGTCCCACCTGTGTGCGTGAGATTGACGACCAATGCGGCACGCATATCGCAGAAGATTTTATTGCGTTTATTGAATCGCATATTGAAACCCATATTGAAACGCAAATTCACTAGCTGTCATTGTCAAAGCAAAATAAAAAACCCAGTCATTGACTGGGTTTTTTATATCATCGCTTGGCAGGGTATTAAGCTTTAAACGCCAAATAACCCACCGCAGCACTGTAGCCATCTTTGAAGTTTTGGTTAATGAGCGGGCGAACCGCTGTCTCAACGGCGGGGACAAATGTCATATCACCTGGGTGTTGGAAGTTTGACATGATATAAGTATAGCCATTGACTTCATCGACCGCGTGTAGGCCCGTTGACTCAGCGCCCGCTGGTGTTGACAGGATACGCGCTAATTTTTTGGTATCAACATTGTATGCCCAAAGATAGTTGTTAACATGATAACCAGAGTCTTCACCGATAAATAAGGTACGCATTTTTTCAGAGAATTTTAGGTTATCGGGGCAAGAGATTTTGTCAATGTTTGACGTGTTACCGAGCGCGTCTTTGGCAATGTCTTCCCCTGCTAAGCCTTCAGGTACATACATACGGGTAGAGACCCACTCAGAGTTAATCGCTTTACCATTGTTATCAACCTGACCGCCTTTAAGCTCATGGGCGTAGACTGCGCCTGATTTTAACTGAGCCACTTTGACATCGTACTCGTCCGTGGTCATGGATTTTTCAATGCGCGACATGGCAGAGTAGGCGATTTTATCTTTGATATTGACCGTGGTGCCTTCCATTTTGGTAAACGCCATTGATGCACCTTGCAGTGCTGCGTAGCGGTGAGTCTCTAAAAATGCAGCTGCTTGGGTGAGTTTGTCTGCCGGTAATTTGCTATTTGGCGCAAGTTTTACCCAGTTATTTGCCCCGTCATAGCCGATTTTTTTGTAAGAGGTATCATTCGGGTCAGTGTATTTGACATCCATGATATCGGTTGGTACTACCGTATTGGCTAGGGCTTCGATTTCAGCACTGGTCGCATGTCCAAGATGCATCCATTTGATGCTAAAATCACTGGCAGCCGCAGGGCCACCTTTGGCTGACGTTTGGCTGATTTTGGCAACATAGAGGTTACCTGCAGATAGGTCAGCTGCTTTATCGGCAACAAACATGAATAAACCACTGTTAGTGAAGTCATCACCCATCAACGCAGTACGTTGGTCAGGCATCACTTGAATCAGTTCGTGAGAGATACGACCTAGATTGAAATGTTTTTTGGCAATACCAGACCCATCCGCATTGACTACGATTTCTGGTAAATGACCATAATGGTATGGGTTTGCTTTGGTTTCATCACCGTATAAGTTTTTGCTAAATGCTTTAAATTGGGCGCTGCTTTTAGCCATGAAAGCGTCTGGTTCATACTCTTCTGATGACAAATGCGTATTCCACGGTGAGAGGGATGCACCACAAGTAATCCATAACCCATACACTTTTGACATATCCACATTGTGGTATTTGACGACTTTGAGTTCGCCTGTTTGTGGGTTTTGGTCAAGTGTCACTACCGCAATGGGTGAAGGTAGTGTACCGTAAGTATTGCTGCCTGCTTGGTCTTTACTTGTATATTCAAACTGCACCACCGCAAATACGGTATTACCTGTTACCCCTGCCACGCGCGCGCCTTTAACTGTCAATAATGAAGAACCATCGGGACAATCAGAGAAAAACTGGCGCGTAGATGCCAGTACTGAACTATCCATGATGGGCTTGTTATAGATATCAAAATAGCCGCCTGCAATGATGTCATTACCCTTTAAGTCTTTTAATTTATCGCCTGTTATAAAAAAAGGTTGATACTGTAGCTTATAGTCAGTCGTGGTATTGTCATCAAAGGTTGCTTTTAGCTTTGAATCGACATACACCGTTGCCATATTGGCGGGATTTGATAAATTTGGTGCAGCCATACCGACAAATTCAGTCGCTTTAATGGTTTTTTGTGTATTATTGAGTATACCTGCTGTGCTATTAGTATCACTATCACTATCACTATCACAACCTGTTAATAAGGTGGCAACAGAGCCTGTGGCAAGTGGCAACGCAGGCACCCCTGCCAAAAAACGAATGACATTACGGCGGCTAATGGTTTGGTCTAATTGATTAATTTCAGTCATGAGTGAATTCCTTGCTGATAGCAGTTAGCAGTTGGCTACGAAATAAATTTTATTGAAATAATGCAGAAACAATTATGCTGAGTATGTTAGAGGGGATATGTGACAGTGGCTTGACTGATTCGTGACAGAACGGTGACAACTAATCATCCGGTTTGAATATAAAGCGATACCATGGCTGCAAAATCTTGATGCTACTTAGCAATTAAAGTGATTTACTTTATTATTGAGTGAAATAATGCTATGATTTTGCCATTTTTATGGTGATTGTTTTTTCCGATAAACGGTCAGTCATACGGGGTTTTCTAATCCCCACCTCACCTAAATTGGATTGGATTGGATTGGATTTATCAAGGATAATAAGATGATAGAGCC